>TARA_R110000851_G_scaffold152538_1_pt1 | contig 11769 bp, 18 predicted proteins | sample TARA_R110000851 | Tara Oceans TARA_R110000851 (sample SAMEA4397627) | marine metagenome | biome: Polar Biome; feature: [DCM] deep chlorophyll maximum layer (ENVO:01000326); material: water (ENVO:00002006), including particulate matter (ENVO:01000060) such as... | depth 17 m | reverse complement strand
ATTCTCCTCATATAATGCGTATTATAATTCGACTGAGGAGAAAGATGCACGTAAATTAGAGAAGCTTACTACAGAAATTGTGAAAATTTATGATAATTATAAGCTAGCAGAAGAAAAATTTAAAAAGTTTAAGCTAAAGGAACTAGGTTAAAATAAGACAACAACAACAAACATTAAACAATAATTAAAATGGGATTCCTAACAGAAATTGAAACATTAGAAGATATACCTCGCTTTGAGGTAGAGAAAGTACCGCTCACAAATGATCGCGGTGTACACAACGGAGTATTCGCTCTTGAACGCTCTGACACTGGCGACCATCTAGGGTCCTGCGGTAAAAAGTATCGTCCAATTCAGATGGATGAAATGTTTGACATTCTCGACACCGCTAGTAATAAGGTGGGAGGAATTAAGCATGTGAGCTATACTAATACCAGCAATGGTAAAAGAGTATTAGTTCGATCAGAGATGGAGGAACAGATTGATGTTGAGGGCGACTTAGTAGATGGTATCTTCTACACGCTTCTCGATAACACTGGTATTGGATCTAATAAATGCATACCTTCAACTCAGCGCATTTCATGCGATAACGCTCTCCATTTAATTGAAAAGCGTAGAGGTGATAATATTCACCACGCAGATTCCTTCGAAGGTAATGTGGAGCGAATGATAGCGAGGATTGCTAATAATATTTCAAACTTTAAGTCGTTTGGTACTACTGTGCAGTTTTTGAAAAATACTAAATTCACAAAAGACCAGATGGTTAAGCTTACACAAGCTCTCATCCCTGTAGAGAAAGAAGAGTCTACGCGTAGGATCAATAAGAGAGAAGGTATAGTAGAGCTTTATGAAAAGGGTCAAGGTAATGTCGGAGAATCTCGTTGGGATGCCCTAAACGCCTTTACCGAGTTTGAAACACATAGAGGTAAACAGTCGCCAGAGAAATTTGTAAGATCGTTTATGGGTAACACGCTTTCTACAAAAGCACTTACCATCTTAAAGAGACCTGAAATAAATTACGATCTTCCCAAAAATGGTCGGAGATTTAATAAAGCATGGGCCGCCGCCTAATAAGCAGAATCCATCGAATATATATTCCCGAAACAACATATAAGGATGGAATATTAATAGATGCAGATTATAATCTAACTAACGGTACTAATATTATGCTAGGCTTGAGAGTGCATACAATTATAAATGGTAGAGTTGGCCATAATATATATGACGAGTTAGATTTAATCTGCCATCTGTGGATGGCTAAGCTTATGATGGATGAACTAAAAGAAATTGCGACTTAATTATGGAAGGTAATATAGGAGATTTTATTTTTGAACTAAACGCAGATATTGATAAAATATGCGTTTATAATAAGGAACGAGTAGGAGAACCAGAGTGGTATATATCGGTAGATTCAAACATCGATGAAAAGAAATTTCACTACGAAATAATGGACTGGTATTCAAAACGAACTACCGTATAATATTAGTATGACCATTGAGTTAACTAAATCTGATAAGGAGTACGCAAATTACCACGGTTTATCATATAAAGACATGCGAGGTTTTATCGAAGATCAAATCGTAGAGGAAGAAATAATGAGCTCTTTTTATGAATCAAGAGAAAAAAAGCGTCGCGAATTTTATAAGTCACCACAATCAATCTATGCTGCCTGGTAATATAAAGTGTGGGTGTGGGAGTAATATTGAAACTGAACGTCTATCGTTAGGTTTTATAAACTGTAGTTCATGTGCGCATCGCGGAGCTGATACACCGCGCGTTAAGGGTAGGATGGTATACGGTCATAAGACCGCAGGAGAAATAGAGATAATGACCGCGGAGACTTTTAACTCAAATAAGAAGTATTTTACTCCTAACGGTGCTAGATCAGCTGTAAAGAATTTTAGTCGGAATATTTGCTCATGAGAAGGGTTTCAAGTTTATTAAAACGCTCCTTCATTTCGACTTTATGCTTAGCGAGTTCATGCGTTATGCTAATACAAAAGAACAAGATACCCAATCCGATTATAGTCCGAATCCAGCGCGCGTCGTCACCTTCCACTGGTTATTTTTTACGCTTTTTCTTTGGTTTTGCTCCATGCTCCTCGTCTGAAGGATGAGTTTTACCTTCTATTATAACTACCTCGCTAGCTGGCAGTGCATAAAGCTTACCATGGAAATGGACGTAATATTCTTCTACAACACCATCTTTAGTTAAGCTATGATCATACACTTCAAACTCTTCATTCTCACCCAAACTTGGGTGCGCAATAGTTCCAGCTCAGTGATGTTGTACGGCATCGCCAGCGCTGTGAATTTCTTCATCTTCTACTTGTTCTACTGGAGGAGCCTTTAGCTTTTCTGAATAAAGCTTCCATATTTGTTTATTTGCATCTTCGCGTTTCATATATATAATATTTATGTTAAAGTGTAAATTATAAAGGAACACGAGTATAATTTAGGAAATGAAAAATATATTAGTAACAGCAGCGTTAGTATTAGTCGCATTATATGGGATTATTATTACTATTAGTTATGTAGATATTAATGCAAAGAAGGTGGAAATGTATGATCAAATCCCAGTTACTAAAGATCCTAACCAAGCAATTGCAGTGAAGGATATTGATGAGCACTCAGCAGGCTCCGGGTTAGAGTATAGGTATGAGATTAGAGTTCAAAATGATTATGATAACGAAAGGTTGGAAATGACGACCACTATTGAAAGTGCTATTGATTATCTAAAACAATATAAAAGATTCCATGATGATTTGTATGTTTATAATATGATTACCGGTGAGTTGGTGACACACTCTAGAAGAATAGTTTTAAACGATAGTGATAACGAACAATGATAGTTAAAATGCAAAGACATCTGATATCGGCAGTCGGTGTCCTTTTTTATATTATAGGTAAAGCAATACAAATGCTCACAAGTTTTATATCTTTACATAGGGTAATTATCAGTTTACAACGATTTATAATCTGTATAAAAGAATTATTTCTAGCTTTAAGAATTTCAACCTATTGCAAATTAGCAAACGTAATTAAAATAATTAAATCATGACTGATATTACACGTTCATTAGAAGTTGTCATAACATCAGCTCAAAAAGAGTTAGCTAAAAGTAAAGAGTCTACAGAACATCTGCAAGATGTTCAGACATGTATTGAACATGTTATGAAATGTAGAGATATGCTAACACATCTAGGTAAGCTTTACAATTTTATAGAACCTAAGAAACGATTACAACTTTTAGGACCACATCAACACCCCGACACATACGTACCTTTTCCACACGACAATGTTCATCCGGATTAAATTTATGAAACCAGTTATAACTATACTACTATTAACTATAGCATTTGCTAATGCTCAACGAAACGCTCCCCCTCCTCATTCGCGAATGATTGTAAAATCTCCTATAAAGAAGCAGCAAATATCTTTAGCTAATCAAAAAGTACAATCAAACTTGTTGGGTATGGTAAAATCGCAAACGAAATCGAGAAGAGCTGGAGCATATTTAGCAGTAAGATCAAAATTTAAAGAGGGTGTACTTAAGAATGAAGACCGGAGAGGTTATAGAGTTATACTTAAGACTGCATTAGATTATCACCTTAATGAATTAAATGAAGCAGTGGTTGAGCTCACAAAATCAGTTAATACATTTAATTCTTTTAATAAATCTTACGGGCAGTGGTTCATATCAGCTCTTAACTCCAAAGAAATGTGTCAGACTGACTGGAGAAGAGTACAATTTTCAGGAAAGTCTTTTAAAAGTATGAACTTTGAAGTAGACGAAACCTCTAAAAATTTTGCGAACATCACAGCTGATTATGCTAGCATTAATACCAGTAGGGATTTTAAGACTTTAATAGATACGTCAGACGCAATCAATGAGTGCAGGGAGGAAATAGCATGGTGTGATGGTGAGACTAATTTTATTAAAACAACCTTAAACAGAATGGTAACCTCTATACCGGATGGAGTGCGTTTTAAACAAACCCTAGATAGACTTGATAGTGTTACCCAGCAGCTAGATCAATATGATGCTGCAACTAAACATAACAATAGTCAAGAATGGGCTTCAAAAGAGATAAAGAGATTTGCATCTATATTAAATGCTCGTCGCTTACTGATAGGTCTGCGTTCTTTAAAATTAGATAAAGTATTATCTGAAACTTGTAAGGCTCATTCTAAGGATATGGTGGATAGAGGGTTTTTCGATCATAAAGGGTCGGATGGCTCAGATTTCGAAAAGAGAGCGGAAGCTGTCGAATGGTACGGTGGTGTATTTGGAGAAGCAATCTATGCCGGCTCTGATTTAGCAGCTACTGTACATAAAGAGTGGTGGAAGAGTGAAGACAATCGACCAAAATTATATACGCAATCGCTTAATAGAATAGGCATAGGTGTCATAGATACTACGTGGACAGTAGTAGTGGGATCTTCATATAATCAAGAACCTGAACACTTTATAGTGGAGTAACGGGCAAAGTTAGAATAAATATTCATGTGAAGGCTCTTATAATAACAATAGGGCTCTTAACATTAGCATTTCAATCTTTTTTAGGAGCCCAAACATCTACTTCTGCACCTATCGGATTTCACTCCGAGCTGGTTAAAGCAAACTCCTTTTCTCTGTTAGGTGTTAATGTAACAAATCATGTTAACGCACCACATAACCGGAGTATTGAGGAAATGTTTGGTCCGAATAATGAGACCGGTCTTGAAGCAGGTAAGCCAGCGGAAGCTGATATAATTTGGCTTCCAGACTTTGACCATGGTTATGTTAAAATATATTACAATGATAAACTTCAAACATTTCCCCCTATAACTATAGGGTGGAGAGGGGTAGGGTTTGGTAACGCAGATATGTCTCGAGTTGCACCTCCTAGCAATAGAGGTTTTTTTATAGAATCTAGAAGAGATTATGATTGGTATATAGCATTTGGTGGTTATATAAAACAAACAGAAATGTTTTATGATGTTGAACCTGGAATGAATATTTTAAATAAAGGGTTTCCCACTTGGATTCAATTAAATGAATCTGGCATTGAGCAGTCGGACGGGTTTGAACACGGAGACCAAACCACCGGTGATATAATTTGGTTATATAGATCAGACGGTACATATGACAGATATTACTACACTGATGGAGGTCATCAACACTTCCCACCATTGACACCTGGATGGAAACTGATCGGTAATGGCGATCAAGATGTAGGTCACCATATTTTATCTTCTTCGTTTATTGTTGAAACTAAAGGAGGAGGCGGAGAAATTGTCTTATACCCACCCGCGGGGTTTACAAGACCTAAACGAACCACTGACCCGCTAGCGCCTCCACGTGCTAAGTTATACTGGTCAATAATGGGAGATGCCAATAATGTAAGCAATTTTGTAATGTGGTGGGATTCTGTCGGCAGTGATATTATATATACAACAGAAGTTTATAACGGGTCGGGTTGGATATTTATTTCGGAGCAAAGAAATTTACCAGGTCAAATTTTATCTAATTATGCAACATTGAGTATGGGTTGGGGCGTTGCACGTGTAATTGCTGAATATAGTTCCTTTTAAAAGGAACTCCGCAAAATAACACAAATCATCAGTTGAACCAATGCTGATATGACATTATATTAAGAGGTAGTTAAGATAATAAAAGGAACTCTAATATAATAATATAATGGTGATACATAAGGAACGCGCTTCCAATCCAATCAGCGCATACATGAGAGAAATGGGTAAAACAGAACTCCTTACTAGAGAGCAGGAAGTTGAAATCTTTAAAAGGGTAGAAAAATATCAACGAAAATCTAAGAGATTGCTTGAAAGCAGCGATCATACTCCTATGTTGTATATAGAGATGGGTCGTAAGGTGCTTGACGGTAATATTAGATTTGATGAGGTTGTTGATGCGAGCTCGAAAGACCGGTATGTGAAAGGTCTTTTACATCTTATTAAAACTCTTAAGCGAGCAGCTGTTCAAAAGGATAAAATCGCTATGAAGCGATTGTATAACCGGTTTCATTTTAGACAGTCTCTAATAGAGAAGTGGTGTGAAGATGTAGCAAAATCTGGTAATCGTGAGATGTTAATATCTCTTAAAAGTCTGAATGTTGCAAAAGCTGAAATGGTTCAAGCTAATCTCCGCTTAGTAATTTCAATAGCTAAGAAGTATAACAATAGAGGTGTTGCTTTGTTAGATCTCATTCAAGAAGGTAATTTAGGTTTAATGAAAGCTGTTGAAAAGTTTGAATACAAAAGAGGTTATAAGTTTTCGACCTACGCCACCTGGTGGGTACGTCAAGCCGTTTCACGTGCTGTATCAGAGCAGAGTCGTATAATAAGAGTGCCTATGCATATGATTGATATGATCAATAAGCTCTTTAAGGTACAGCGAACATTAATTCAGGAAACTGGCTGCGAGCCGAGAGAAGAAGAAATTGCAGAAGCGATGGACATGTCTTGCTCTAGAGTTAGAGCAATATTAAAAATTGCTCAACATCCAATCTCCATTCACACCCCGGTAGGAGACAGTGGTAATACTACCTTAGGTGACTTTATTGAAGATGATAAAGAGAGTGATACGTGTGAGTTAACTGCACTCTCAACTTTAAAGGATAAGCTCAGTGATGTGTTATTCACTCTTAACGACAGAGAAAGAGGAGTCTTAGAGATGAGATTTGGCATGCCAGATGGCGTGAATAGAACTCTTGAGGAGGTAGGAGATAGGTTTAAAGTAACAAGAGAGCGTATTAGACAGATAGAGGCTAAAGCAATTCGTAAGCTTAGAGATCCTCTTAGAGCTGCTAAATTACAAGAATACTTACCGACGGCATAAACATTAAATATACATAGTGAGCAAGAAAACTGAATACATAACAAGAAATCAATTGCTTAAGAATATTAAACTTCAGCGCCGGCTAGCAGTAGCAAAGCTAGTACTGTTCTTAACAATATTACTCTCTATAGGCTTGTTATTTGTGTATGTAATAAACAATTTATGAAAAAGAAAACTTACATTTATGAGTCACCTGATAATGGTAAGACAATATACAGGCGAGAGTTTGGATGTTACGATAAAAGAATTCAAATTAAATGAAAACTAAACTATTAGCTTTATTAGCTGCAACTACCCTTTCGTCTTGTACGATTGACTCTGTTGGAGTGGCGTTATACACACCACCTACTAGAGTTCATGTGAGAGTGCATGATAATTATTACCACTATCGCAACTACTACAGACCTCAGGTGTATCATGCACCACATAATAGGCCTAGAGTATATCACGCACCTCCACCAGATTATATTAGATTTAGAGGAAATTTAGTACCACAAAAAAGACGACACCATCGTTAATATGAAATACATAATAATATTATCATTGTTCTTATGCTCGTGTGCATCCAATACCAACAGGAAGTTAAATGAGGAGATATTTGCAAAGTATCCGTCAATTCCTATCATGAGCTATGATACAGAACACTGCTCAACTATGCCGTTTATGATTCAGGTAAATGGTATTTGGACACCAGTGTATGTTCATAAATAAGAGTATGTACGAATACAATGCTGAATTAAGAAGAGTAGTAGATGGTGATACTGTTGATGTAACTATTGATTGCGGTTTTAATATGCACGTTAAGGAGCGTGTTAGATTGAAAGGTATCAATACCCCAGAATGCAGAACAAGAGATCTAGAAGAAAAGGCAAAGGGGTTAGCAGCTAAAGCTAGACTTATTGAAATAATAGAGTCGTGGGGTAACAAGCTTATCATTAAGACTTCTATAGATAAGAAAGGTAAGTTTGGAAGACTGTTAGGGGAATTAGTTAGTCCTAATGAAAAAGAAAACGCTAATGTAATGCTCATACATGAAGGCCATGCTACAGAGTATCATGGTGGTAAGCGATAAATAATAATATGCCACTTGAAAAAGGACCATCGAAAAAGGCTATCTCTAAAAATATTAGCATATCTAAAAAAGAAGGTAAGCCACATAAACAAGCTGTAGCTATAGCTCTCTCTAAAGCAAGAGAAGATAATGAAGAGGAAGATAAAGAGGAAGAGGAGGTGAAGCCCTCATTTAAAACTTATTACAATCGACGCAATAATGAATAAGGCCGGTTATTACAGATACTTGAGAAAAAAACACTTGAGAGAGCAGTGTGATCAGCATGCTGGTAAGAAGAGACTTCAACCAATGCACCCGTTTATTGTATTTGTATTAACATTGTTAGGAAGTTTAGCAACCATCGCTGTACTTGGTTTTATCGTCAGTTTGTTTTTATAAAATTATGTACGTGTATGATAAAATAGATATAGGAGAGGTAGTAAGAAAAAACGAGAAGAAAAATAAGCTAGTATCATTATTAATTAGCTGCTGTACAGTAGGTCTTATAATGCTCACGCTAGCGCTTATTACCATTACAATTTTCAAAGCTAACGAGATAGAATTGATAGTAGCTGCAGGTGACAATACTAAAGAAACTACTATCAAGCCAGATACGTTTAATGAGAATATCACAAAGACAAAACCTAGTCGACCTCAAAACACAGCACCTGATATAATCTCAGCTAATACCTCAAGCACAGTAAACTTTACTCCTACTGACATCCCGGTTGATACAATTGGACTGGGTATAAGTGACGGGTTTGGTAGAGGTGGGTTTGGTGATGGAATAGGAGGAGGATTTACAACTGTTACAACGCTTAAGGGTAGGTGTAATTCTACTGAGAGAATTAGTAGATTAGTTAAAGCAGGCGGTAAGAGAGAATATGACCGGAGCGTTTTAAAGTCATTAAGATGGATTAAGACTCAGCAAAAGCCTGATGGCTCATTTGGTACAAGGTTTCCTGTAGCTATGACATCATTTGCTTTACTGGCATACAGCGGTCATTGTGAGACTGTTGACTCGCCAGAGTTTGGAGAGTCTGTTAAAGCTGCTATTGAGTATCTATTAACTGTATCGGATAAAGGTAAAGGTATGATAACTACATCTAGAGATAGAAACCTATCGTATGAGCATGGTATTGCGATGTATGCTCTAGCAGAAGCTTACTCAATGAACAAGAATGCTAGAAAGGAATTTAGAAAGATATCACCAGCACTCAGCAAAGGCATACCTATTATAATAGAAGGTCAAACAAATGGAGGAGGTTGGCTCTATTCATATGGCTCAAATGGCACCGGTGACTTATCAGTGTCTGGATGGAATATACAAGCACTAAAAGCTGCAGAGCTTACCGGTCGTAAGTTTACAGGACTCTCAAGAGCTCAAGAGAAAGCCAAACGTTACATTAAAGCTGCGGAGGACCCAGATGGTACTGATGGTTACTTTAGATATAGAGTCAGTGATGGTCAGAAAGGTAGACTATCACTAACTGGAGTAGGAGCATATAGCGCTAGAATGTTAGGCCAACCATCACAATTAGAAGATAAGTCACTAGCTTTAATTAACTCTAAGAACCCTAAACAGTTTCAGCCCAACAGCGCCTACTCATGGTACTATCATTCTTTAGCAGCTTTTCAAAAACAAGGCAAGCATTGGGATCAATACAATAAGACATATCAAACAGTAATGGCAGATGCTCAACAGAAAGATGGCTCTTGGCCTGCTTCATCCGGCCATGGTCAAGTTGGTCAAGATGGTACGTTATATTCTACATGCCTCTGTACTCTAATGCTTGAAGTATATTATAGATACTTACCAACTGGTGCATAAAAGCTAGATTAACATAAATATATAAAATGGACACCTTCAAAGTATATTATGAAGCTAATATATTATATTACGAAGCTAATATAGCAAATATTGATAATCTCAAAGGAGAGATAGTCGATCTTTTACGCCATGAGGGACGTACGAAGCCTAACTTAGAGACTGGAGGCCCTATCCATAAATGGTTTATGAATTCGTTTATGAAGTGGGCAACGCAACCTTCTAAAAACTATGAACTAGAAGATATGCTGGGTTTAGAGCCTCATGAGTATAAAGAAGGTGAGCCAGAGTGGATGAAGAAGCCAGATGTGATGGACTTTCAAGGTCATGGCCTTGTTCAACTGCACTCACACTGGCCTAAATTCACGCATATGATCGATTATTTTAATTCTCTATCAGATCATGATAGAGAGAAGATAGTCAAGAAGCCATATGATCAAGTCGAGGACGAAGTAGCAGCATGGGACGTAAAACTAGGCAAAGCTAAAGTTAGTGACGCTAACTTAAAAGAAGGCACAGATTACGATGTTCTTTATAAAGATGGTGACTATACATGGGTTAAGTTAGCCACTAAAGCGGCATACAAATGTGAAGGGGAAGCTATGGGACATTGTGTTGGGGGCTATGATCCTGACAGCCCAGATAACACAATAATCTCTCTGTGGGATAAGAAAGGTGAACCACATGTAACAATAGAGATGCAACAATATGGTGGCGGACCGGGACAGCCGAAGGGTAACATTGAAGAGGTAGTACAAATTAAAGGAAAGCAAAATGCTGCTCCAGCTGGTAAGTATAAGGACGTAACTGCTAGGTTTGTAAAGAAGTGGTTAGGTAAAGGTACGTTTAACGAACAAGCTAAAGATATTAGTGAGTTAGAACCATCTCGTATCGTAAGAGATGATGGAGAAGGTATAGGGATGTTCAGGCATGAAGGACACGATGGGGCGTGGCATTGGTATTTTGAAGACTCAAAAATATGGGATAAGATATATAAAATGGATATTCTCCCAATGCAACAAGCTAGGATACAAGATGTTAAAAAAACAATGTTTGAAGACCCATCAGTCGACGGCTTAATAATAGACGGTGATGCGAATCTATCTTATAGTTTCTTTACTGAGATTCCTAAGGAGTTAGCAAATGTTAAAGGTGTTATGGATGGTAATTTTAACGTACAGAACAATCGCTTAACTAGTTTAAAGAATAGTCCTCTTGATATTGAAGGTAATTTTTATGCTGCGCATAATGAACTTGAAACATTAGAAGGAGGTCCTTTAATGGTAGACAAATCCTTTTACGTAGATAACAACAACCTTAAAAACTTAAAAGGTCTTCCTGAGCATATATCTGGAGATCTTCATATTAATATGAATCCTCTAGAGTCATTAGAGGGTGCTGAAAATACATATGTTGGAGGTACTGTATTTGTACAGAAATATCCGATGGTAGGCGATCATGAATTTTTAGAGAAAGATAACGTAATAGCTGCCTTTAAGCACGTTGGTGAGGGTAAGCCAAAAGGTAAATTGAATACAGATGATCGGCAAGAGACTGAAGGAGAGGTTCAATATGTTGCAACAGGTGCACGTGTATATCCGCTGCCTCATAAGTATTAAAAATTAAATAAATATATATAGATGAAATCATTTAAGACATTTTTGGAATCCCGTATGCAGTACTGCTATGATCTTTCTCTTCCTGGAGTGCAATCACCGGTAACTCAGCTACTTCGATGGTTAGATGCAGAAGCATCTGAGGGCTGTGACTATGTAGTGTATTTTGCTGACGGCCCTATTATTAGTCTCGAAATTAAAAACATTAATCTAGCAAACAATTATATATTTGGCGAGTATGTTAATATGATTGAAACCATACAAACACGAGGCACACACGCACGAGAGGGTATAAGTGAAGAAGATGAGGAGTATTGCGATGATCTTACGATAGAGGATTTAAAAACTTTAGAGAAAGGAGAAGCCTTTGAGTGGGATGATGTTGTTAAGTTAGCAATTACATCAGGTGTTAGAGTACCAGAGGTCCATGGAC
>TARA_R110000851_G_scaffold248252_2_pt1 | contig 11782 bp, 15 predicted proteins | sample TARA_R110000851 | Tara Oceans TARA_R110000851 (sample SAMEA4397627) | marine metagenome | biome: Polar Biome; feature: [DCM] deep chlorophyll maximum layer (ENVO:01000326); material: water (ENVO:00002006), including particulate matter (ENVO:01000060) such as... | depth 17 m | reverse complement strand
CCTGCCGCTCGATTTGCTTAATTCAGAGCCGCCATAAGTTTTCGCAATGCTTATAATCCTGACCATTGAACCAGGACTATGAGCATGAAGTTCCGTTTTGTACCGGCATTGAGCTTCAGGCGCTGATAGTGGCCTATACGCATGGGAAAAAGCCAGTTTTGCGTCGTTGGCCTTTAACCAATTTGTTAATCAAATGAAAAGGCTGAATTATCTTTGGTTCCATAACAAGGGGCTCCAGCGGGCCACTTTTTCGGTGCGTTGAGCCTTCAAATCGGGCCGCTGAGCCCTGGGATTATGTTTTCGGCCCGAACAGTGCCGGACTAGGGGGCAGCGGAGCTGAAGAAATTTCAGAAAAGCATTTATGGTCCAGTCATACTCGGAGTTATTGAGTAAGCGGAGATCTAAAAATGACTACTTTGACCTGCATTTTGTCAGCACTGAAAGCTGTTGGAGGCACCGTGAAGTTCGGTGCATTGGTCTGGAAGGGGGCCGGGTATTTCCCAACGTTCTTAGGTGAGACAGTGAACCCGCTTGCCCTTCGAGATGAAGATTTCATGTTCCTTCACAACAGGTTTCTTGCTGCGTCGGGGCGCACGTATGAACCAGCTACGGCCACAGAGGTCCTGAATTGCAAATCTCTCTGTAACTCTGGTGTCCTGCGGCACGTTGGTTGTGGTTACAAGTTAACCTGGGCAAACAGGTATCTGGTCAAAAAAACATAACCAGTGCATCAAAAACGCTCCGGCCCTATCGGGCTTCCACCGGATGAATTGCCCCAGGTTTCCGGTGTTTTGGGCATTAGCTGACTTTGTGATGGAAGTTTATGGATAGTACGACGGAAGAAATGACACCAGAAGAATACGGAGAGGCTTTCGCCGGCAAAGAACCTGAGGCGCTGGAGCAAGCTCTCGATACGCGAAAATTCGAGATAGATCTTTATTGGAGAAGGCTACCTATTTCTGAACGTTTATCGGAGCAAGTTTAGCTGGCTTTATCGCTATACAGGCGTCCGGCTTTGCCAATAAACAAGACTTGGCAATTATCTTAGCTAGCTTGGACCTGGTATTTTCTTCCCTTGGTTTTGTGCAAATCGCGGTAGTAAATTCTGGCAAAAAAACTGGGAGAAGCACGTAGGTCAGCTGGAAGACAAGGTAACTGGCCCTCTATACAAAATCATTCTTGCAAGAAATAAACCTGCTTCTATCCGGAAAAATGTTTAGACGTTCTTACTGGTCCAGGTAGGATTTCTGTATCAAAGATCAATCAGCTCATAAGCTTGTATGTCTGTTTGCTTTGGGTTCTGCTCCTCGGTTATTCACTATCTGAGTTTGATATAGATAAACCTATCAACTGGTTATATGTTCTCATCATAGGGCTAAGTATCTCCATGTGCTTATCGTTCCTTTGTCTCGGTAGGTCGTATGGCGGACGCGTGAGAAGCGCCGCTTCGTTTTCGCGCTATATCAGTGTCGACTAAAAGACCGCTCCTGGCCGATAGTTGAATTTTAGTCTAGGCTGATTGATTAGAATAGGCTGCGCTCGATCCTAAACGCTCATTATTGGAAGCGCAGCAGGATCGTGAATTTTGACTATACGGCCTAACGGAGTTTAATAGCCAAAAGAATCATAGGCTTGGGATAATCTGACACGCTGCATTTGCCGGTAAAAAGGGCCAGCACGTTTATTCAGTCATAGAACGGGCCTTCTAATACCTGTTTATGAGGGAATAAATAATTAGGAATAGTGATGAGCAAGCAGGAATGGGATGAATCAGAAAAGAAGAATATTAGGGATCTTTCTGCCTTAGTTATAAGTTTTATAGCTGGTGCCGTTGTTCTTTTGCCATCACTGAGTAGCTTAATATCGCCACCTTACTCATTTGACTGGATACTTTTTGCATTTTTGCTCACAGCGATAGTTTCGTTTTCATTGTTGTGTATAACGCTCTACTTAACATTTACCGCCTATGCAAAACGACCTGCAAAGCTTCATTCTTACGGCAATCTTTTTGCGATAATATCATTTCTATTGATTACAGTTTTTTTACTTTTAAATGTATTCAAAGATATTGATACATCTCCTGAAATTGAAGATGTTACTTATATGCCTCTGAATTTTAATTCAGGCAATACCTTAAGGTTTGCTGTTAAGGCAAAAGACTCTGATAAAGACACTTTGTCTTATAAATGGTTAATAGATGGTGTTCAGATATCTCAAGATAGTTTCGCTTATTTTAAATTTCCGAATACCGAAGAAAAGAAAATAGTATCAATAGAAGTTAGTGATCCCGGTGGTAATAGCGTTATAAAGACGATTACCATATCACCAATGTCTAATCCATAATCATATCAAATAGAATAATGGTGATTTTGTATGAAAAGGCCAACTAAGCAAAGTGCTACTGCACATAGAGAAAAAGAAAAGACCTCAAAGAGAAGGGTGGCAGATGCAGTAATGCGTTTATCAGAAAGTGGAATATCAGAGACGCAACGAAATCTATTGCAAATGGCATTGCCTGCATTAAATAAGATGATGCTGCAAAATTATGAGCATGCTGCCAAAATGAGCGACGAGGATATATTAATCTCATTGTCGAAATATTTGTCTCTTTTAGAAAGCAGAAGTATTGTGAATAAACTCCCTTCACGTAAGCGGAGCACCAGTGCATTTCGTCCTGTTTTTCCCTGTTGCTCGAAGTTTCCAGGACTACCATTTTGTAATAGCAAATGCTAAATGCTCATAACAATTGCATGCAGCGGACTGCCAACAGCTCGCTTTGCTCACAGTTGCCAGCCACTGATGCTGAACGTTTTATCAGAGACGACTAAAAGGCAGCTCCTGGCCGACAGCTGCAATGGTAAAAAACGTACTTTGAGCGCGACGTCGCCCCACGTTTCTAAAATGATAAGTATGTAAGACAACGCTTTCATTCCATTGGAGGTTCCCCACGACGCCGTGGAATATCCGACATCGACGGAGCATTTCCGCCAACGTCAGCAAGACGATGCGCTGCTTTTACTCGTATATAGGTTTGCAACGCATCTCGAATAATGTCTGTAGGGTTATCAAAGCCTGGCTCAGCAAATTCTCTTGCCTTGACATATAGATTATCATCGACCGTAACAGTGATTTTCATAAACAAGCTCCTAAGTAATATGCTTATATAGCTGTCATCTTACCGTTACTGAAAGTAGGGCGGTCGTTGCTTCCCAGCTATTTTAAGAAATCGAACGTATAGATGTCATCCTTGTCGAGGTCTTTCCCGTTCAAGATATCATTTAGTGCTTCTTCAAATGCATTAATAGTTTTCCAGTTTTTAGACATAAAAGCGTAAGGGTTATTTCGATAGTGATCTTCTACAACGCCGTTTATTCCATGCGACTGAAGAATGTCAGAATCTAGGTCTGGTATTCCTTTAAATTGCATTATCTGTGCACATGTCCTTCTTAAATCACGCGGTGTGAATTTTTCAAAATCTTCACCATCCATGACTGATAATGATGAGTTGATCCACTTGCTTACAGCTCCGCTTAGAGTGTTAATGTCAATCGGGTTTTTGCCATTTGTAGACCAAGGGTATTTTGAAGTGGGGTTGATGAAATGTGCTTCTTGCAATAATTTAATTGCTCTTTCAGAAAGAGGAACTAAATGTATGCGGGGTTCAATATTTCCCTTTCGATGCTCTGTCTTCAATACTCCCCTGCGTAAATCGTAGCTTGTCCACGGCTCTCTCGCTACCTGCATGACCCTTTGTCCACCGGTGGCGATAAGAAAAAGTAGAAAGCGCTTGACAACCGGTCCGACTGATTCGTACTTTAAGAATGAGTGCCAAAAATAATTGAGTTCCTTTGAGTTTAAAGATCTTTTTATGGCTTTTGTCTTATGGTCTTTGGGTATTGACGAGACAGGGTTACTGTCTAAGCAATAAATAGACTTTTTTGTTCGCTTAAGGGAGTTCTCATTTTTTAACCCAAACTCAAACGCTGAATGGAGATATGCCCGAACTTTTCCAGACATGCTTTTTGAACCTCGGTCCCAAATGGGTTGTAATATTTCTATTATGTCTTTTGGCGTGATAGAATTTGCTTTTTTATTTATTATTGTTTGGTGGTTGTGCTTAAGCTCGTTATTTAAAACCCTCCTCAATTCCTTTATATACTCAACCCCTCTCGTTCCTTCCAGGCTATCAATATAGTCTATGAATAGCTCTTCTAAGCTTGCTGTCTTATTTTCTTTCTCAGTGGCGACCAATGCTTCTGAAAAGGCGAGTTCACGTTCACGAATTTCCCGCTCTTTAGCTTCCCTTTGCAACTCCAGGTATTTTTTAACATTGCCATGTTTAATGGCAATCGCGGAAAATTCGCGAGCTTTATCACGAATTTCTGCCAAGGTGAGCCCTGAACTTTTGTCAGTACGTTTAAATATGCCGATTTTAATTTTTGTAGATTTGCCATTCATCCGTACTCTGAAGTAAGCATCAATATCACCAGACTCACGAGCCTCAAATATAGTGGCACCCGTCCCTCGTCCAGCTTGTGACTCTGTCGCCGTTTTGCCCTTCGGGAGCGCACGAATATCGGCATCTGTGAGTAGTCGTCTTTGAGAATTAGTATTTTTTTCCGTTTTCATTTTGCGTACCGTATGCGTGCCGTTTCTCGTGACACTATATGAGATCCAATGAGAGGAAACGGCATGGCAAATTACAAAATAAACCGAATTTGACGTGTAGTATCAGTGGTTTATAATGTGGTACGAAGTTCTAGTTAACACCGTATGTGACTACATAAGTCATTAAATAGGTTGACTTGTAATCAGTAGGTCCCGGGTTCGACTCCTGGTGTCGGCACCACTGAAAAGTGGTTAAAAGTTAAGCGTTAGAGAATTCAAAAGGCCACCTTCACTGGTGGCCTTTTTCGTTTACGTAGAACTCTACATAGAAATTCTTGTTTTATTCTTTGAAATATCGATATGCCAACCCGCCGATAGTAATTACAAAAAACCACTGAGCTAATAGCACCCATACATCTAACTTGGCACCTCTGCGAGGTGGATTGAGTATGAAACTATATCCATGACTGAAATCTTGTCCCCCTGACAAAACAGAATGGAAAGGTGGGAAAATAAGCATAATGCCCAAAATTACCGCTATGAAAACAAGCACTTCTTTCTGGTTATCGTTCATCTCAAGCCTTGGTTTTGGTTTTTCACTTGATGAATAAAGCTTTGGGCACTCTTCGTCCGGATGATAAACCAGCGGTACGCTTAGGGCTTAGGTGTTCATCATACTCGAAGAGCGGCGGCCGCTGGCTTCCTGTTTTCGTGGCGGGTGCCTTTAGTGCTTGTGATACCGCGATGTTTCAGGTCGTGAAGAACGAAGCGCTTTTCTTCTGTAATTACCCTCTCTTCAATAGCCAGCTTGATCAAGCGCTGCCAAGCGGGATCTAGGTTGAACTTTCACAGCTCACCGCATCCGCCGCGACAATTAGTGGGGGCTTACGGGGTGATGGCTAAGGCTGGAGATGTCCTTGAGCTTATCTAACATACTCGCTATTTACTCGTACTGTTCTATGCCAAAGGGTACCTCATATCTTGCTGTCTGCCAGTAAGGTGGATTCACATAAAAGAGGATGTATGGGCGGTCAGAGCGCTAATGCAGCTCTGGCGATACTCTTAATCGCCGCGACAGAGATCTAAAATCATTCGGTAGGAGGCCAATTTTGAGCGCTGTGCAACACGCGAAGAATTTCAACACGGTCGGGTTTAAGGCGGTACACGCTGATATAAGCGGTGCCAGGTATCACTAACTCACGTGTTCCTGGCAGTCGGCCATCACGTCCACGCTGGGGGTGTTCGGCTAATCCATCTGTCATGCGTTCGATTGTATCGATCATCGCCAGCGCGGCGGTGGGATTATCAAGCGCAATATAATCGGCGATGCTTTCGAGGTCGTTAAATGCGCTTCTCAGCCATTTAATCTGCATTTAGCTCTCGCTTTGCACTGTCTTCCTTGATTCGCTGGCGAAGTGTTGCCATGGCAGGCGCGTGATCAATCCATTCAGCATTGGGACTGTCGGCTTCTGCCAGTGCGGTGGCCACCTGCTGTCTAAACCAAGCATCGTGTTCAGCGGCTTCATGAGTGCGGGTTAAGCGGTTGGCAGCGTCAGGTCTTGAGCGTGTTGGTGTGGCGTCGTAATGCTCAGCGTTAACGCTGAAATGATCAATGCCAAGCTGTTTCAAGTAGCGCGCCAACGTCTCAAAACGGCTGAATACTCGTACCGAACCACGGCGAGACACTAGCCTGCCCTTTGTGCCGTTCATATCCACCTCAACGAACCATCCGCCGGGCTGACCCACCGCCACTGTGTCTTGCATTGAGCGTTCATTTGCCAGCCGTGCAAGCGTATGGTGATCGATATTGATAAGCGTCATCATGGCGTCACCAAGTATTTATAAAGTGGTATACAGTTAGTAATTATAGGCAGTTTTCACAGGGCCAGCCACTATCACCAAACCAGCCAAGCAGGACGCGCTTTATGGCGCTAATGATGGGGGCGTAAGTAGTGTTTGAATACACTGTGTCAGCTTGTAAAGTATTTGGCCATCGATTGAGGGCATGGAAATACGCAAAGGTGGCTGCTATTCATTGGCAGTTTCACATGTAAAGAAAAGGGCTTTTTCCTTTGCATGTCAGCTCCTACATGCATAGATTTTATGCTTTTTTATACATGCACTAAGCAAGGGGCACTCGGTGTTGCCAACGTTACCCCTTGAGCACATCGAAATCGGAAACATCACCACAACAATGCTAATAAAGATGCACCGCTTCAAAGCTAGCCAGCGGTGCATCGTTATCATCCAGCAACTCGAGCCTTGCGCCTTCCACGTGCCATGCGTTCACTTGTTTGAGGGCGGTTAGGAAGTCCTGCTCAGTTTTCATCGGGGCAGCCGGGCAGGCCATTTTGGTGGTGGCGACCTGGTTGAACGCGATGTGCGCGTTCTCCACTTGGTAGCGGCCCGTTAGCGTATTGCAGCCGGTGGAGCCCGCTAAGCGGGAGGCGTCTCGATGAAGCACCAAGTGGGCTTCACGAACGTTTTCTTGAGCGGTGACCGGCGCGCCATCAACGTTGATCAGCTTCCAGTAAGTATTGACCAGCGATTCATCCGGGTACTTTGCGGCTTGGTGGCGATCAACCACCGTTGACGAGCAGCCAGCGGCCACCAGGGTGATACTGATCAATACGCAAAACATGAGTTGCCGAATCAATGTATTACTCCTCATTTAGGTATCGCTGCCATCGCTAAGTGTGCCTGTTATTCGTTGATTGCCAAACATCCTGCCACTGCCAGCCATCTTTATGAACATAGGCTACCAATAACGTTTGGTAGGGCAGCGAGGCTAAATAATCGTGTATCTCAGCGTTCGATTTCTCAATGCCGGGTAGGTCGGCATAACCATTGAGCACAGGAATGTCAGGCAGCTGTTGGCTTGGTTTGATAAAGGCGCTGTCGAGCGTATCCAGAAATTGCTCGATGGTTTTGCGTGTGATTAACAGCTGCTCCCGCGAAGTATCCTCCAGTTGTGTGCTGGCAAAGCATGCCACATTGATGGCTTGATACAGGGTCGCGATCGCGAGCGAAAACGCTTTGCTACGCGCCTCGCTGTGATAGTAGTGCAGGATTGGGTAGGCTAAATGTTGCTGCCCCAAGGTCGTGATCGATGATTGTAGTGTCTGTAGTTGGCTTATTAGCGTCGTATATTCCCCGCCGCTGTGAGTGGCCGCAAGAATCTGCTGAGGATCTTCGCCCATCGCGCTGATAGTCAGCGATGCTTGGCGTTTTTGAATGACGTTGGTAATGATATTCAGCACATAGGTAATCGATAGGGTAAACAGGAAAAAGCCGTTTGCGGCCGCCAGCACCGGCGGAAGGCGCCACGTGTCATTGCCTGCCACGAAATCACCGTAGCCCAGCGTGGTGAGGGTATATCCGGTGTAGTAGGCCCGCTCCATTACGCTGGCGGTCGCCTTCGAAGTGGACACCACGACGGCTTGCGGTGAGCTACAAAAAAGTAAAAACCAACCCAGCCAGGCGACGAAAAACCACGTCAGCAGTAGCGTTACCGTTATCCAGGGGCCGACAGAAGAGAGCATGGCGTGGCTTTTACGCCGGCGGTGAATATTGAGCAGTAAAAACCACAGCCCACTGACCAATCGGTTGGTGAGAGGGCCGCCTGAGCTTGAGACCGATAGCGTGGTTCGAATGGCGTCGTAAATGACCAGTAAAATCAGCAGGGCACCGATGATCCCCACTAGCGTGCTTCCCATCACAATGAGTACTCCTTTGAAATATTTACCGCTGACGTAAGCGCTAGTTCACCATTAGCGTGGCAATGCCCGCCACATAGAGGCCGATGATGACTAGGCTTTCAAAACCAATACGGCCAGGCCCCTGCTCTTGGCGATGCAGCAGGCCTAGCATTAATACGCCTGTCATTAACACGGCCAGGGCAACCCATAGCATGACCTGATCAGGTATGACGTGATAAATCGAGCCACCGCGATAAACGATATCTGACGCCGCAGCAAACAGGGTATCAAATGCATTGCCGCCAATAATGCCCGCCACGGCGAGCGTTAGCGCTCCACGTCTTACCGCTGCGACGGTGGTGACCAGCTCAGGCAACGACGTGGCCACCGAGGTCAGTAGCACCCCAACCGCCGCTTGGCTAAGGCCTGTTTCCGTTGCAATCACCGTAGCGCTGCGCTCGAGTAGCCAGCCCGTCAGGCCTATGGCAAGGGCAAGGCCCAAAAATAGTAGCCAGAGACGCATTAGCGTTAGTTTTCCCGGCGACTCATCGGGCTGGTCTTCATGGGTTTCACGCGTTCGGGTGGGCGCCCACATCGGGCGAGTTTGGGCATTTTTAACCAGCTTCAGCCCAAACAGATAAGCGATAAATAGCAGGGGAGTGACGGGGTGTATCTGCCACAACGTCCACTCAGGCGTAAAGCGACCTAACAGCAACAGGCATAGCAGGCACAGCAGTAACGCGCCCTGAATCAAATTGCCCAGGGAGGCCGCCGCGTGTTCGAGATTCGCGCGCCGATACGCCATATCGGCGATGGTTAAAAAAAGCGTCTGAACAGCGATACCGCCCAAGGCGTTACTCATTGCCAGTTCGGGTTTGCCGGTCCAAGCCGAAGACACTGACACCACAATGCCGGATAGCGACGTCGCCATTCCCAGTAACACAGCACCGGCAATGGCTTCGCCTAGCCCGGTACGGTCAGCGAGGTCGTCGACAATACGTGCAAGCCGGGTACCCACGATGCCAATGATGGCGGCACAAGCGCTGAACAGGGCAAAAGCGGCGGTTAATGACATATCACTGAGCAGTGTGAGCATAAATGACCCCGGCCAGGGTAGGTGGTCTTGAGATGTCGGTAAGCGTGAAACGCCTACAGCATCGGTGATTCGATGGTGGTGTCACTGGGCCAAGCCGTGACCACGACTTCATAAATACGCCAGTCGTAGTGGTTTAAAAACTGTGCGGCCTCGCGTAAGTGGTGCGCCAAATTCTCGTCGCTATGGGGGACCACAAATGCTTCGCCGCTAAAGATATGGCCCTCCTCACGTAAGCGTACGGCAGCACTGGCGACCCACTCCAGGTTACATAATTGTGCCTCTAACGCTTCAGCAAGATGTTCTGGCTCTGCTTTAGAGGTAAAGCGGGGGCGCCTGTCGAGAAGGTCACCCACTGCCTCTTTCAGGTTCGTCACGCCATCCTTGGTGACATCGAGCGCAATAAGCGCACCTGCCAGCGCATCCGCCCACCATAGGCCAGCGCCAACGCCGAGTATCCCCGCAATCGCGGCAAGCCCCGTCATCCAATCCGCCTTACTCATCTTGCCATCCACAAACACCGTTTTTTCATGCACTTTTTTAGCGGCTTTCATCTGTAAATGGCCGATGATGACCGGCGGAATGACGCTGTAAACCAGCGCACCAATCATTAACCACCCCATCCAAAAAGTAGTGCCGAAGAGCTCGACGGCGCCAATGCTGGGATGCTCCATTTTGACGAGCTTCAGTAGCGAATCAAGCAGCAGGATACTGCCGAGTAGCGCCAACGCCGTGGCTGCACAGAGAAAAGCGATACTGGTAGCTCGCTGATAGCCATAGGGAAAGACTTCATTAGGCGCTCGGTTGCGATACCGCATGGCGACCAGAAAAGCGATAGGAGGAATTAACGAAAGCATGTCTTCAAACCAGGCCACTCGCATGGCCTGACTACTGCCTAGCACCAAAGCCAGTACGCTGACGATGGAGATGCGAAACCCCAGGTTCCACCATTCAAGCCGTACGAGGTAATCAAGATCTTTCTGTTTATCAGGCGGCAGTTGATACGCTTGCCTTATTTTCATTGCGCTGCCTCCAACTGTTGCAGCCGCTGCTCGATATTAGCGTAGCCATTGAGGTGGCGTTGCAATGCCAGCATCCACGCGTTCTCGCCTTTAGGAAGTGCCATTACCTGCTTATCGGTAATGATCTCCCAAGGGCCGGCGACCAGCCCGTGCGCCGATAACCACCACGTAGGCCCGGCAACGGGGCCCTCGGCACGGGCGATATTGGCCACCTTGATCGGCTTGGCGTTTCTTTCTTTAAGGGCTGCATGGATATGATTAACAGGAGGAATAGCGACTTCGAGACCCTCTAGCGAAGTGGGAAACGGCATCCCTGATGGAAAACCGACGGTATAGCGGCTGTGATAATAGGGGCGGGTCAGCGCCGCTTGTTGGCTCAGGTGGGAGCTATTCGTTAATCCACCTATTACCAGGTCAAGTTGTCGATGCTGCAGGGCGGCTAGCAACCTATCTTCACTGCCCCAGTGCCAGCGGATTTCTGCATTAAGCCGTTCTGCCAATGAGCGGATGATGTCTGGCTCCAGGCCAGTAGGGCCGTCTTCTCGGCGGATCACCCAAGGCGGATTTTCAGTCAATCCGACCTCCAGTGTCCCTCCCTGGAGTCGTTCCATCGTATGCTCTATGTCTTGGGGGTAGCGGCACCCTGGTAGGGTCAACGCTGACAATACGCCTACTACAACGATGAAAAGTGCGCGCTGAGACCCAAAAAAGCCTTTCCCTTTTTTGGTTTTCATAGCGAGATCCCTGATAACAATGACGCTGCCCAGCGATAACGGCTAGGCAGCGTCAATGCCTTAACGGTAATGAATGGTTAGTTGGTTCAGCTAACGTAAGCGCCCAATAGCCGTTACTCTCAACTGTTGGGGCGCCTCTGCTAGTTAGGGTCATTCTTGCCGAGCGTAAAATCCGGCGGATCGCTGGCCGGGAAGCTTTCATCGCTCATTTCATCGACATGTTCCTGTTGCTTGCGAAAAGCATTGAGCTTGACGAATTCACTCAATGGCTTGGCGAGCACCCAGTGCTCGTCTTGGCGGGTTAATTCCTGGTTAGGCACGCTGTAGGTATTGCCATCGCTGGCTTCAAGCGCTACCCGCTTTAAGTACTTATCTTTAATAAAGTGGCCGATAAGCTGTTGCTTATCATCATAAACTGGATTTTTCACGGTAACTGCCTCATCAAGTAAACGTAACCATAGCGGTCAAGAAAGGCGCAATGCTCGACGGAGGTCGAGGCTATTCGCTGCTCTTTGGATCGACCTCATCTGTTTTTTGATCAATATTGTCTTTATGCGCTTTTTTCTCCTTCGCCAGCTGTGCGCCAGAAAAAGGAGCCGCCTCAAGAGAGGTGTTATGGCCTGGTGA
>TARA_R110000851_G_scaffold290173_1_pt1 | contig 11788 bp, 9 predicted proteins | sample TARA_R110000851 | Tara Oceans TARA_R110000851 (sample SAMEA4397627) | marine metagenome | biome: Polar Biome; feature: [DCM] deep chlorophyll maximum layer (ENVO:01000326); material: water (ENVO:00002006), including particulate matter (ENVO:01000060) such as... | depth 17 m | reverse complement strand
TCCGAGCGCATGGGAATTTTTTGTCTGCCGACAAAATCATGAAAAAAATGACAGGACTGGCTCCAAATGGAGCCCACTCGCCAAGTTATTCGGCGGGGCAGCAAGATATTGCCCCGTCCAAATGGTCACTCTTGCAGGTAATCGAAGACATCCGAGAACCTTTGGGGCTCAAAGGCACTTCAATTTCGCTCTTGCGCGCCATGATCTCTTTCATCAAAGGAGATCAAATCACTGCGGCACGAGATGACGGTCATATCTGCTTTGCCTCCAATGTTGCATTGGCAAAGCGGACCCATGTGAGTGTTCAAACCGTCGAACGCCACATCAGCAAGCTCGTCTCACTTGGTCTCCTGACGCGCCGCTCCAGCGCTAACGGCAAACGATGGGCTAGACGGGACACAAGTGGCCGTATCGTGCTCGCCACAGGACTTTCTTTGATGCCACTATCAATGCGATTTGCCGAATTTGTTCAAATAAATCAAACGCATAAAGAGCGCGTCGCCAATCTAGCGATCCTTCGAGACAAGTGTGCAATCGCGCTGGCAAGCCTCAAGAGGTATCTCCCGGCCCGCCCAGATCTTGAAGCCTTATTCAACACTGCTCGAAACCTCCTGCGCAGGCGTTCGCCCGAGGAAGCTTTAACGGCCTTGTTGAAGAACATTACCTCTCAAATTCCAGACGTTACTGGTGATATGACGGATAATTTGAGGGACACAGACCCAGAAAATGAGGGGCACAAAGAACCTCATTTGAATCAGTCAGTTAAAAAAGAAGATTCATTTAGGATTGAAGTTGGTCTAGAGGAGATGGAACGCGCCTACCCTAGACTCTGCGCTGAACTGAGAACAGCACGTAGCCAAACAGATTGTGAACGTCGAATGAGCGATATCGCAAACCATCTCGACTTAGGTAACCTTTGGTTCGATATTAAAAAACTTGGTCCAGCAAAAACATTTATGACCCTAGGTTACTTATTAGAGCGCATAGAAAACATTAAGAAACCTCGTGGCTATGCATTCCACTTACTGCAAGGACTTACCAATGGGACTTTGGCCTGGGACACATTGCTCCAGCCCATGAGAAGAAGAAAGAGTCTGTAGGGGCCGTTAGACACTGTTTTGGTTAGTAGTGCTGCCGAAAAGTAAAAGTTTCCTTCTTGTTTTGGGACTGTCTGATGGAACCCTTGTGGAGTGTTCCTGACGGGTCCGGGTCGGTTTCCGGCCTGTCTGTCCTGACAAGGAACCTACCATGCAAACAGAAGTATTGCGCGTTCTGCGCGCCGAGGCGCGGTCGTGGTGGCGACATCGAGAGCTTAGAAGAACTGGTGACCTTGATGAGGCTTGTCGGCTGGAACGCCAAACGATCCTTCGTGACCTTGGCTACCTTCGGACTGCGATCAACAACCCCAACGCTTATGTAACCTGTAGTGGGGGAGGGACCATTCTTCACCTCGGGCTGACAGCAGTCTCGCTCTATGCCCCCGTTGAACGCTTCCCGCTCGCCAGCTTGGCCGTCCGGCTTGGAACGCCGCTGATCGACTGCCGCCCCGTCCGAGACATCATCACCTTGGCAAACCTGCCGAGGGTCACAATGGACGGCCAGATCAATTCGGAACCTTGGACGGCCTCAAGCCGTGTATCGCTCCTGACATATATCGACGCTGCCGAACGCCTCGGCGCTCGTATCGTCAACGATCCGCGCGCAGGGCGCGCAACCTAACCCAACCTTCCTAATCAATTTCAACATCGAAAGGAGGCCAGTCATGGCCCGATCCCGCACGTCCAAATTCGACGCATCCGAAGCCATCACCAATGAACTCATCCGCATAATTGAACGCGGGGTTCTTCCTTGGCGCAAACCGTGGACCGCTGGCGGCAGTGCGCGTCCGTTGCGCCACAACTCTGAACCCTATCAAGGCGTGAACAACTTCCTGCTCACCATGCGCACGGTGGTGGCAGGATATACCTCTCCGTTCTGGATGACGGTGCCGCAGGCGAATACTCTTGGAGCTAAGATCCGGAAGGGCGAACGATCGTCTGTTGTTGTTTACTATGGTCAGAGTCGAACGCAGTCCGATGATGAACAGGATGCCAGTGATGGCACTACCGAAGAAGCCCGCGTGTTTCGTTTCCAGAAATCATATCGCGTGTTCAATGCAGATCAAATCGAGGGCTTGCCGGACGCTTTTTACCCGGATGCCTGTCCGGTCCCCGATCATACGCCGTCCGCGCCAATCGAGCAAATGCAGACGTTCTTTGATGCCATCGATATTACGACGGTCTTTGGTGGAACCGAGGCACGCTATAATCCGCCCGTCGACAAGGTGTTCATGCCAAGCATCGAGCGCTTCAAGGACCCCCTGAACTTTTACGGGGTCTGGGCGCATGAGCTTGCCCATGCCACCAAGGCGCCCCATCGCCTGAACCGAGACTACGGTCTCAGCCGGTTTGGCAACACAGCCTATTCCCGCGAAGAGATCGTCGCAGAACTGACGTCCTGCTTTCTGGGGCAGGAGCTTGGGTTCACAGCACATACGCTAGAGCTGAACGCGTCCTACTTGTACCACTGGCTGCGTGTGCTGCGCTCGGACAAGACCGCGATTTTCAAACATGCAGCCGATGCCCAGAAGGCCTGCGATTATCTGATTGCGCGGTCGGAGGCGGGCAGGGCAGGGGCCACCGATCAGGCAGCCTGAGAGGTCTGGTGCCACCGCAGGCGGGGTTCAAAAGAGTGAAAGCAAGCTTTGGATTTTGTGTTTTCAATTTCCTAGAAAGGACAAGCCCATGACCACTTCCGCACTCTCTCAAACCGAAGGCCCCGACATCGCAGCAATCGCGGCGCAGAATGATGCCTTCCGCAAATTCGCGTGTCTTGGAACGCCTTCGCAGCCCATTCAGGGTCGAATGCACCTCACAAGTTCACTGGCCATGACAGAAGATGGCTTAGTCCTTGAGGCCGTGCAAGCTGTGGGTGAGTTCGATGTCTTTGAGCCCGAGAATGATCCTGACGGCTGTCACGATTTCGGGGCCGTGGATATCCGCGGGCAAAAGGTCTTCTGGAAGATCGATCTTTACGAGGCGGATAGCGATTTCCGGTATGGCGCTGAGGCCCCTGACAACCCTGCAACCACCGTGCGCGTGCTCACCATCATGATGGCATCTGACTGGTAGGGCAGAGGGACCAGCTGCAAACTTAAGGCTCGCTGACCCTCTCCAAAGGGAAAGCGGGCCTTATTTCATGTGATCCCCGCCCAGGGGATTGGTCAGGCCGTTCCGAATGTTCGGGGAGGCACAACATCTCAATAAGGACATCACATGACACATGCTCTCAAATCCATCTCGGTCGCCATTGGTGATCTCACCTCGCATCCCGCCAACGTGCGCAGCAATTCCCCTGAAACCTATGAGACCGACGCTATCTCCCACCTCACTGCCAGCATTAGCGTTCTGGGTATCATCCAACCGCTGCTGGTTCAAAAGATCGATGGCAAGTTCGGCGTGTTAGCTGGAGGTCGACGTCGCGCTGCCCTGAACGAACTGGTCGCAGACAAGACCGCCAAGGGCTTCACCAATAAGACCAAGATCGAGTGCCGCTTGGTGCCGGACAACTGCGATGTGACCACGGCCCTGTCGCTGGCCGAGAACATCACCCAAGCCCCGATGAATGCCATCGACGAGTTCGAGGCGTTTGCACGCATGATGGAGGTCGACGGGCAATCGCCAGACACCATCGCCAAGACCTTCGGCACCACGGTCGCTGCCGTGAAGGGTCGCTTGCGCTATGGTTTGATCCATCCGGGTATTCGCGCGGCGGCCCGCGCCAAGACGATCACCCTCGATACAATGAAGGCCTTTGCGGACCATCCAAGCCAGGCCGTGCAGCTTGAGGTGTTCGAGGCTCTAACAAGCGATGACAGCTATGTGCAGGCCTATACGGTGCGTCAGGCGCTTAAAACCCGCGGTGTGCAGGTGAGTGACGATATCGGCGCCTTCGTGCGCGAGGACTATCAGGCGCGGGGCGGTCCCATCGCTGCTGACCTCCTCGAGGAGCATTCGGTGCTGGAAGACATCGCACTGGTCGAGGCCATCATGGTCGAAAAACTCACTGCCGCCGCCGAAGAGGCACGGGCCCAAATGGGGTTTGCGTGGGCCGAGGCATTGGTGCGCTACGACTATGCGACGATGGCAGAATACGGTCGCGTCTATCCCGGCCCGATCGAGCCCGATCCCGCTGGTCAAAAGCGTTTGGATGCAATCACCGAGGAGCTCGAGAAACTGCAACTTGAGATGGAGGACGAGACCCTCGAGACGGATGCCTACAACGCCCTCTACGATCGTGTGGATGCGCTCGAAGAAGCGGCACGAGATCTGCAGGAGGCTTACAGTGCCGAAGACCTTGCGCAGGGTGGCGTCATCGCATCCTGGTCAAATGGCAAGATCACGCTGCATGTCGGCTTGGTACGACCAGAGGACAAGCCTGAGGCGACATCTCAGGCAGCCAGCGCTGGCGGTACATCAAATGATGCACAAGACCCGATTGGCGATCACATCGTCTATCCCGCCTCCCTGACCCAAGACCTTAAGACCGAACGGGCAATGGCGCTCGGCGCTGCCATGACTCTTCATCCGGAGGCCACACTTGATCTCACCTTGTTCAAGCTGGTCACGGATGTGCTTGGTGGCATCAGCGCAACCCACGCCGTCAAGGTCGAGGCCCGCAAAGAATATCGCAGCCACGCCAAGATGGACGAGATCGATGGCACATCGCTGGAACAGGTCGCCGAGGCGCATGACGCGCTCGATCTGTCCTGGGCGGACGAGGCGAAGTCTCCGGCAGATCAGTTTGCATCGTTCCGTGCCCTTGAGGCGGGCGAGAAGGCCAAGCTGGTCGCCTATGCCACGGCCAGCACCACGCAATCGTGTTTTGCCCGCAGCGCTCAGAGCGACAGCCTAATGCATGACTTCGAGATCGAGGTGATGCCCGACATTCGCGCGCATTGGACGCCGAACGCGGCGCTGTTCAACCGGTTCAAAAAAGCATGGCTGCTTAAAATCCTTGGTGAAGAGCTCGGCCTCGCGCAGGAGGCGGTGACACTTGCCTCCATGAGCAAGAAGGAGATCGTTGCATTCTGCGACAAGCTCTTCGCCGAACCGTTTGCAACCCTCACAGAAGCGCAGCACGCGGCAGTCGCTGCATGGTGTCCGCCGATGATGCAAACGTCTGGTGGCGTCAGCTTAGTCGTCGATGCGGAGGATGACGCGGCGCAAACCGAGACCGTTCAAGCAAAAGCCGCCTGATCCTTTGAGGCGACCCGCGCGAGGACCCAACCACGCGCGGGTCACATTCCGAAAACCCCTTGAAACACCAAGAAAGACATTCCCATGGCTATTCTCAAATTCTCCGCGTCCGCTGTCGCGGCGCAAATTGCGCATGCGCGCTCGTGTGCAACCTTCCTGCCCAATTGGAACGGGCCAGTCGACAAGCCCGCCCTGATCCTCATCGTTGGGAACGGCGTGCATCTGCGTTCCAACGGTATCGATGGCTCTACCACGCGCATCGTTACCACCGAGCAGTCCGATCCCAGCTTTGCCTTTGCAAATGGCATCAATCCGTTTCGCGACAGCGATTGGATGGCGCAGCGCCAAATGGCGTTCCGCGATCTGACCGGGCAGTTCTACACCGACATTTTGGATGATGTGCAGACACTTATCGATCGTGGGCAGGGGGCCATTCGGCTGGCAACCGATGGGCATTCTATCCGTGTCTTCGTCCGTCGCGCCTCAGACTTCCTGATTGGTGGCACCTATGAGGTTCCGTCAGGCTTGGGTGGCACTTTCCGAGTGGTCCTCAAGGACGCCTGCGACACCTTTGCCATCGTTCAGAACTGCGGCAACTGCGAAGACTTCGATGCCATGCAGCCGTATCGCGTGCCGCTTGATGCACTCATCGAACTTGAAGACCGGAGGGCTGCGTAACGCGCCCTTTCTTCACTCGCATCGCCAATACCCTGCCAGGCCTTCTGCCTTCTCGGGACATTGGCGACAAATGACTCTTCTATGAAAGAAAGGACGCTGAAATGGGTTGGCTCTTTTACACCGATCGGCGGGTTCAGACCTACGCCGATGAGAAAGCAGAGATCACGCGTCTCTGCACCTTCGAGACAGATACGCGCCGCACGACATTGGTCAAAGCCAGCAAAGTCGGCTCGGCGTGGTATGCGGCAGCAAAGGTTGAGAACCTTGATCCGGCGCCGTTGGAGGATCGAACCTATGTGATCGACAAAGATGGGTCGTTCACCTTCGGTGCTGTGTTTCTGACGCGGTACGACGACGGGTGCTGGGGCTACAAGGACATGGAGGAAAGCGCTGGTCCTTGCGCATCCCGCGCGCCGCTGAACATTCTCAATCTGCTGTCCGAGTTGAAAGACCCCGACAGCTACTCCCACGCCTGGCGTCAGCGGTGTCGGGACTGGGCCGCGATCCCTGATTACGTAGAGGGCGACAAGATCAAGCTCGCATCCCCTGTGACCCTCAGCGATGGCAGTACCTGCCAGATCGTGACTGTAACCCACTACAGACGTGGGCATCAAAAACGGCGCTGCTACCGCATTGAGGAAACCGGCAGCCTTGTGCGGCTTTCAAAGGCATCACTGGCAGGATCGGAGCTTATCAGCCGCGAAATAGCTAAGGGCAGTGCAGTGTTAGCAGAGTTTTTTGCAGCGCGAAGCACTTAGAGTGGAACCTTCCACTATCTTGATTGCGTCTCTCAATTGAGATACAACAACAACCAAAGGAGACTCATATGCCCGCTCAAACATCCATGATCCATGTCCGTGTTGACGATCAGCTAAAAGCGCAGGCCTCCGATGCGCTCTCGGGCGTCGGCCTGACCCTCTCGGATGCCGTACGCATCCTCTTGACGCGCGTGGCCGCAGAGGGCGGGTTGCCAGCGGGACTGACCGCGGATCCAGACGCCTATGACGCATGGTTCCGCTCCAAAGTGCAGGAAGCATTGGACGACCCAAAGCCGACAACACCGCAGGCTCAGGTAATGCAAGACGCTCAGGCGCTGATTGATAAGAAGCGCCGTGCCTGATCTCGAATGGAAGGCCACTTGCAGAATATTAAGAAAATACGTATATTCTGATTAAGACAGAAATTCAGTGGAGCATTGAGATGAAACAATTCGCAGCAGGCGATCTAACGCGTAATACTGGCGACCTTTTCGAGGCGGCCGCTGTCTCTCCAGTCGCCATCACGAAGCACCGTAAACCACGCTTCGTTGTCATGTCGATGGAGCGTTTTGAAGCCCTTACGACTGGACGGGACACGCAGATAGCGATGGATGTTACGGATATGCCCGAAGATTTAGGCAAACTGCTAGACAAGGGTATCGAGGAGCACTTCCGTGACCGCTGACTTTCCTGCCGCAGGTCAGGTTTTCGATTATCATTACCTCTGGAAGTGGCAGGCGGATGGTGGCGAGACCGAAGGCCGTAAGAAGCGACCAAGCTGCGTGGTCATTGTCGTGACCAACGACACTGGCCATCACCTCATGTTCATCGCTCCGATCACCAGCAAGACGCCGGAACAAGGCCGAGTAGCGTTGGAAATACCAGAGACAGAAGCCCGTCGGGCGCGGCTTGATAGCCATCTGTCTCTCTGGGTTATTCTGGATGAATTAAACGCCGATGTCCTTGAAGCCTCGTACACGATTGAGGATCGCTCACCTCGTGGGTCTTTCAGTCCAGCTTTCACCGATGCGATTTTGCGCGGTGTACAACAGCTTCGCGCCTCTGGGAAATTGAAGTTGTCCAAACGAACCTAGCCGTCGCGGCTTGCTCCCGTTTCCGAAAGGGAAAGGGGGCTTTTTGTCCTGTGAACCCCAATCCGGATCACAAAGGACAGAAATCATGGCTCATCCGAACCCGAAGCACTCCCATCAAACTCCATCTAACGCTCAGCTCAAATCAGCCCTGTCGTTGATCTCCGCCAAGATCGCGCGCGGTCCTTTGCGCAGTTCCTCTCTCTCAAAGATCATGCGCGACGCCTTTGGCGGTAGCGACGCCAGCGGTGCATGGAGTTGGCGCATGGCCTACGACATGATGCAGGCTGCTGCTGTTCAAACAATTTTCTTGGATGCGAGCGGGTCAGACCCCCTTGGTGCCGCCAAGAACCTTGCTATGCGGCTTTTGACCGAAACCCGCCGTTCCGAGCAACAGATCCGCCTGCAACAGTTTTCGACTCCGCTTCCTTACGCGGCCCTCGTCGTGCGCGCGGCCGCAATCCGTTCTGGTGAGACTGTGCTGGAACCCTCTGCAGGAACCGGCTCATTGACGGGCTTTGCCAAGCGGGCAGGGGCCAAGCTCATACTCAACGAAGTTGATCCGTTTCGCCAGCGGCTGCTCGATGTGGTGTTTGACGCGGAAGTGTCTGGACATGACGCGGAACATATCGATGACCTGCTTACGTCAACAACAGCCCCCAGCGTTATCGTAATGAACCCGCCGTTTGCATCCTCGGTCGATCGCTCCCGTGACAAGCACATTGCGGCCAAACATCTTATCGGGGCCGCAAAACGACTAGCAGTCGGCGGACGTCTTGTCGCGATCATGCCAATGGGCTTCACCCCCGAGCGCGACGCAGCACATTGGACCCGTGCGATGAGCCTTCTTACGCTGCGGCTGGCCCTCACCATTCCCGGTCCTGTCTATCGCAAGCTCGGCACCAGCGTGGATACCCAACTGATGGTCTTTGATAAGGTCGATGATAACGTCGAGATGATCCGCACCTCTGTCGATGATCTGGACGCAGCTTTCAGCATCGTGGATCAGATCGCCGTGACGCGCCCGATTGTAGCGTCTGTGACGGCGGCACGCTCATTGCATGCCCATCGCCCACTGATGCAATCTGCACCTCGCATGGCGCGCAACCCTGACGCCTCAAACGTATCTGCTGCCAAAACACCTAAACACGCAGCGACACCGCTGTCGTTCACCACGCTCGAGACGCCGCGCGAAAACACCCCCATCTCCGATATCTATGCCAGATACCGCCCGCAACGGATCGATATCACCGGTGCACAAGAACACCCAACGCCGCTGGTTGAAAGCATTGCCATGGCCTCGGTCGCACCCCCCGTGCCGTCCTTGCAGGCCGCCGAGGGTCTGCGCCTGCCGAACCGCCTGATCGCAGAGGGTCATCTCTCAGAGGCTCAGCTTGAAACCATCATCATGGCCAATGATGCCCACGCGCGGGACTTGCCCGGCAAGTTCACCATCGATGATGATCAGACCAAGATGCTGCGCAGTGATGAGGATGCGGCGGCCCGTGCTTACCGCTTGGGATATTTTCTCGGTGACGGCACTGGCTGCGGTAAGGGCCGTGAGTGCGCTGGCCTGATCTTGGTCAATTGGCTCTCCGGGCGGCGTAAAGCCGTTTGGGTGTCAAAATCCGCAACGCTGATTGAGGACGCTGTGCGCGACTGGACCGATCTTGGTGGCTCGCCTGCAGACATTCAGCCGCTCTCGAAATGGAAGCCCGACCAACCCGTCACCATGGGCGACGGGATCATGTTCGTGACCTACGCAACGCTGCGGTCCGCGGGCAAATGCGGTACGACACGTCTGAACCAACTTCTCGACTGGATGGGGGGCGACTTTGACGGCGTGTTGGCCTTCGATGAAGCCCACGCGATGCAAAATGCGGCGGGATCGGAGCAGGGTAGGGGGGCAAAGCCGTCCCAGCAGGGTCTCGCGGGGCTGCGTCTGCAACTCGCCACCCCACGCGCTCGCGTCTTCTATGTTTCAGCGACAGGGGCCACATCTGTCCACAACCTTGCCTATGCCTCCCGGCTCGGGCTGTGGGGCCAAGGCCCAGAATATCCGTTCCCGAGCCGCGAGAGTTTTGTGTCAGCGATGGAGGCGGGCGGTGTGGCGGCAATGGAGGTGGTGGCCCGCGATCTCAAAACACTCGGGTTCTACACGGCGCGGGCGCTGAGTTTTGACGGGGTCGAATACGATGTGCTGGAACATGCACTGACGCATGCCCAAACAGAGATCTACGATGCCTATGCGAGCGCGTTCCGAACGATCCATCACAACTTAGAGGCTGCACTGACCGCGACAGGCGTCAATGATGCCTCAGCGGAGACGAATGCCTCTGCTGCAAAAGCATCCGCCAAGTCGCGGTTCGAGAGCACAAAGCAGCGCTTCTTCAATCATCTGCTGATGGGGATGAAGGCCCCGTCGATTGTCAGCGCGATCCAGCAGGATCTGTCCGAGGGCTATGCTTGCGTCATCCAAGTGGTCTCCACGGGCGAAAGCCTTTTGAAACGCCGATTGGATGTGATGGACCCCGATGATGAGTTGGTCGAAGGCGCGCTGACGCCGCGTGACTACGTGCTCGGCTATCTCGAACAGGCCTTCCCGATCCACACCCAGAAGCTTGTCGAGATTGACGGCAATGTTGTTGCGGAACCGTTGCGGGATGAAACAGGGGCATTGGTTGTTTCGCGCGAGGCATTGGCCTTACGTGATGAGGCGATGATGGACCTGATGGCACTGGCCCCGATCCCTGCGGCACTGGATCAAATCCTCTGGGCGTTCGGGGATGAGGCAGTCGCAGAAGTCACAGGCCGGTCCATCCGCCCGCTCAAATCCAGCGACGGCGCTCTCTTCATCGAAAAGCGCGCTGCGAGCAGCAATTCCTCCGAGACGCAGGCGTTTATGGATGGCGAGAAGAACATCCTGATCTTCTCGGATGCGGGTGGCACAGGGCGGTCCTATCATGCGGCACAAACGGCCAAAAACCAGAAGCGGCGGCGGCACTACCTGCTGGAACCCGGCTGGCGCGCAGATGCAGCGATTCAGGGACTTGGGCGTACGCATCGCTCCGCGCAGGTCAGCGCGCCGTTTTTCCGGGTCTGCACCTCGGACGTGCATGGAGAAAAGCGCTTTACGTCAACCATCAGCAAGCGACTTGATCAGCTTGGCGCGCTCACGAAGGGCCAACGTGAGACAGGCTCGCAAGGCATGTTTCGCGAGGAAGACAATCTCGAAAGCCCCATCGCGCGATCCGCGCTGCGCGGATACTACGCCGATCTTGCGGCGGGGCGTGCGGAGGCAATGGGCTATGAGACCTTTACCGATTGGACGGCATTGCGGCTGATCGACAAGGACGGCGTGCTGCTGGAAGAATTGCCGCCGATTCAGAGGTTCCTCAATCGCGTGCTGGCCTTGCCAATTCATATGCAAAACGCGCTTTTTGCTGAGTTCATGCAGCGCATCGCGGCCCAAACCGAGCGGGCGCGGGACGCGGGCACGCTGGATCTTGGGGTGGAAACGCTACGGGGCGAAACGATTAAGCAGGTCTCGGCGGAGGATCTCTGGACCTGCCCGCAATCTGGTGCTGTGACACGTATCATTGGATTGGAGGTGACAGACCCGGTTCACACTGCGACCGCCGATTATGCCCTTCGCAATAACTTCGACAAAATCCCGATGGTCAATAGCGCATCAGGGCGGGTTGGGCTCATCTCAAAACGACCCATGCAGATGTATGACGAAGACATTGTCACGCTGATGCGGAAGGTTGTACGGTCAACAGGCAAATCCTACCTCGAGGAGGGCAAGTTCAAAGCCTCGGCTTGGGAGGACATTGACCAATCTGAGTTCATCCAGCTCTGGGACGATGAGGCCGACGGCCTGCCCAAAACCACCACGACAAAACTCTACCTGCTCACAGGTCTGTTGCTGCCGATCTGGAAGACCATCCCGACAAGCAACGAG
>TARA_R110000851_G_scaffold98223_2_pt1 | contig 11799 bp, 13 predicted proteins | sample TARA_R110000851 | Tara Oceans TARA_R110000851 (sample SAMEA4397627) | marine metagenome | biome: Polar Biome; feature: [DCM] deep chlorophyll maximum layer (ENVO:01000326); material: water (ENVO:00002006), including particulate matter (ENVO:01000060) such as... | depth 17 m | reverse complement strand
GTAAGCTGAGTTAATTAATACCTCAAACTCACTTTTGTCCAAAAGTGAGTTTGAGCGCTTAGTTACAAACAAGGTTGAATCGAAGATAACTAAACGACAGGTGCAATCGCGGCTGTGACCATCGAAAACATGGATGTTTTCGCAGAGCGCCCATGGATGGGTTTACAGCGTGTCACGGAAGTGATTGCACTTGGGGAGCACCACTGGGCAAGCATGCGTTCGGGCATTGCTAAACAATATACCTTTGGAACAACAAGAACCCGTTCAGATGTGGCGGCGTCACCTGAATTTGCATTGTAATCCATTGTTTTTAATTGATTATTATGTTGCTTGTTACTGTCAGTGTTACTTCTGGTGTTACTAAAGATAATTTTGACACCTAAGTTCTATTTATCTCCAGTTGAGCAGTTTATAAAATAAGTTCCGACCATATCCGCGCTAATCCAGCGTAAACCAGTACTGTATTTTTGTTACTCAAGTTGATCATAATTTAAGTTAGCTCGAAGCCTATCATTACCCCATCACTAGGCTAACTTACTCTTAGTGTAATAAACAATGATGGCTCACTGAGCATTCACTGAGTCATCAGTGATCGCTCAATGTATGTTCATCACCACATTGATAGGTTAGTTTTGAGTGCTCAGTGATAACATTATCTTGTCATTAATCGAGTTTAGTTTTACTTGCTAGGCTTCAAAGAGGTTTCAATCTTGTAAATTTCGTTTATAAAAACATCAGCTCATCTGTTTACATCATGCCACCTAAATTAGCTTAAAACCCCAGATCTCGCGTAAACAGAGGCTTTCAGGTATCGTTGTGGTCAACAAAGGGGTAAACATTGCAAGATAAGTACATCGCCAAAAAGAAAGGAAAGGACACATACCTATTTAACATGAGAGTGCCTAAATCTTTAATGCACTTTTACCCTCACAAAACATTTATTACCCGCACTCTTGGAACGTCTTGCATTAAAATCGCTAGAATTCGTAGGGATAGAATTGTGGGTGAAATCGCGGCACAAAAAGAGTCAGCTTATAGTAATGAAAGAGCAGCCTTCTTAGCTTTTGTTTATACCCTAAAAGAAACTAAGCAAGAAGCCAGAGGCTGCCATGGCGAAGCATATTACCAATTATCAACTCAAGATATCCTTGACACTAATACCTTTCCTAAGGCGCAACTAGCGGCTTCACACTCAGTTGAAACAGGCGCTATCCCTGAGGGTTATATACCCACGCTACGCGAGGCGTTGCACTCATGGTTAGAGCGTAACTCACGCAGAAATATTGACACAATATCGAAGATGAAATCCACTACTGACAAGTTATTAAAGCATTGTGGTCATTTTGATGTTGAGCTTGAATCTATCCACAGTAGAGACGTTCTCGACTACATTGAACAAACTATTGAAAATTATAGCGTAAGCAACGTTTCAGGAAATTTCAGTAGGTTACGAACACTGTATAAACACGCTTGGCAAATAGGTCTCATTGAGCCGCGCTTATGCCCTTTCTCTGACCATGACCTAGCTTACTATAAAGAGAGTAAGACTCAGAAATCCCAAATGTTTAGTTCTGATGAAATCGAAAGATTATGCTTTGGGCTGGTACCCAATCAAACAGTATGCGCTTAATAATCAAAACAGGATTGTATACTGGTATGCGTATTGGTGGAATATGTGCCCTTCGAGCTTGTGATGTTTACCTTGATGAAGGTCTTGCGGCATTTTATGTTCGCAAAGGTAAGACTGATGCAGCGCAGCGGACTGTTCCGTTATGTGATGAATTGATGAAAGACATCCATGAACTTGTTAGCACATTGGAACCTGAAGCATTATTGTTTGGTACGGATGGCAAGAATGCGAGTCGAGATTTTAGCCGCTTCAAGACTTCTAAGATAACCAGAGACATGACGAAACGCTTTCACAGCTTCAGGGTTCACATGGCAACCGCCTTCAGTCGTGCAGGTATTGATGAGTTAACTGCTGCATTCATACTGGGGCATAAAGGCGGTAAAACGATGTTTTATGGTTATTATGCAAAGGCTGATGAACTGCACCGCCTAAAAGAGGCTATTGGAGCGGCTGTATCGGTTGTAAACCGAGATTGGCTTCAATATAATTAAAGCTGAATAGTAATTATTAAACAAAACCTTAGGGAACTATCAGTGCCTATTAATATAGTAAAAATAAACAAAGAAGATATTGATCTCTATTCTCCATATTCTGGTGAATGCATTTACGGCGAAACAGCTGGTGATGACTTAGGTGCATATGAGAATGATCCAACCTGTTTATTCAGCTGTTTCGAAAGTGAAGGCTGGGGATACGTTTCTGAGCGAGCCCGAAAACATCTAGCGAAAAAAGGCATCACGGACATTGACAATCTTGAACCGAAAACAGTTGCGGAACTTTTGGATTTTAATGGTGTGATAGTATTTGAATACAATGGTGGCTTTAATGGCACTAGTTGGTTTGCTTTTGCCCCAGCCCTCTAGCGTCTAACATTCTTAGTACTTCAAGCGGTAAAGGGTATTGAATCTTGACCGCTTTTTTTATTCTTCCTATACCCACAACGGTATGGTCAAACACTGCCCCAAACAGTACCTACTAGGGTTGCATTATTACAATGGGTACATTAACATCCTCTGCCCTTAAGAACCAAACGGATACACCAAGTGGCAGATATAGCTTACCTCCGCGTTTCTACAGTAGACCAGAACACAGACCGTCAGCTTATTGAGTCTGGTATCACCTTTGATAAGACCTTCATTGATAAATGTAGTGGTGGTTCAATTCAACGACCTGCCTTAACGGAGCTTAAAGACTTCGTTAGGAATGATGACACTATCCATGTGCATAGCATTGACCGCCTAGCTCGTAACTTGGTTGATCTGAAGCTGCTCATTAATGATTGGAACAACCAAGGCATTACCATCAAGTTCCATAAAGAAGGTCTAAGCTTCAATGCTGGTGGTACTGACCATATGTCTGAGTTGATGCTTAACATGCTTGGAGCTGTTGCTCAGTTCGAGCTGTCTATGATTCAAGAGAGGCGTCAAGAAGGCATTGAGAAGGCTAAAGCTGCTGGGAAATACAAAGGTAGACCAACCAATGAATTGAAGCACCAGAGGATCGCTGAGCTACGATCACAAGGGGTTTCATTAAGGAATGTAGCCAAGGAAGTAGGTGTATCATTATCCACTGTACAAAGGGCTCTAGCGGCTAATGAGAAAGAGGTTAGTTAATTGAACAACTAGCCTCCTAAAAGGCTAGATCTTATCCGCTAACTATCTGGTTTATAAATCAGATAATGAACGAAACTCTTTGTTTCCGTATGAACAAAAGCTACGAGAATAAGTGCTATCGAGAGATGTACCATCACCAAAAATAACTGTTTCAGAGAAACCAGTGTAACCTCCGTAACTGTTCTTACCGTTCACTTCTACGCACACATATTCTACAAGCCCTACAATTGTTTCTGATTGCTTAAGGTTTCGCTCTTCACTTACTGTAGCTACCCGCATATTTCTAAATTGAGCTGATGACGGGTCTTTGAATTTAATAGTAGATAACTTTTTTGAGAGGTCGACTATTTCTTTATCTGATTTTCCATAAAATAAATTGCTATCTGAGTTAGTAAGATAAGCTCTAGGTGTGGTAGTACATGCAGAAAGACACAGAGAAAGAGCTGTAACAGCTATTAACCTTTTCATTAAAAGTCCTATATAAAAATTTGGGCCGCGATATTAGCATAAAATATCGGTGCTATTCCTATGTGTAACACTCACTTTTTAACATCAAACGGCATCTTGTTCTGGTTCGTATTTGACTCGCCATTTCTCGATACGGCGTTGCAAAGTTCGAAGTTGCGCGCGATCAAATTACCCTGGTGCGATTTCTTCGAGTTTTTCAAATAATGTAATGGGCTGTAATGAGGGTTCATTTTCAAGCAGTGGCACAATATGTTGTTCAAAAAGACCATTAAGCGGATCTTTTCGAGTAGCATATTGACGCGGTAATAAAGGGGGATTGTGTTGCCCTGAATCAATACGTCTGGCTGTTCGGGACGAAAACCCTGCTTTAGCCACGGCAGATGATTGAGTCTGTTTAGGTTTATTACGATAAGACATATATAGGTTAACCTGTGATTGATTTATGGTTTTTCCAGGCACATAAATATCTCAATAATGATGTATACCTAGAGCTTACCAAAACCGGACAAGCTAGTTGTCGCCTAATAAACATAATTCATGGTTGGCAGGGAGGAAAATGTAATGGACCAATACATTATGGTGATGATTAGTATCTAAGTTAGGTAAAAACCAACTGTTATAACCCACGTTTTGTATAAAAAGCACGGGGCGGCGTAATCGCAAGGCAACCCTTAGTACCCCACACATCCCCCCTCTCAGCTAAGAGTTAGTCTTTAACCAAAACAATTCCTATTGTATGGACTGCTTGGTTGATGTGCTGAGCGATGAACCTAATAGACCAATATGCTTCTACCCACAAACAAAAAGGCTACCGTAGGGGTCAATATTAGTGTCAACACAGTAGCCTTAAGTTATTGTTTTATATGAGTGTCAACTCATAGTGGATGATTGCATCATGCCGCCTACATGGAATCAAGCTGTTGATTTTATGAATCTTAATGTCAAACCGTAATTAGCATACCCCTGATTATACCCGCAGTATATTTGATTGAGTAATTCACCTGAATTGCAAACCATTGTTACCTTTGCGTTGCCAAAATTGATTAGGATAAAAGCAAGATTATGCAGATTGGATTTGGAACGTCTCGTTGCTACCATTAACTCGCTTTTGGACAATAACGTTTTGGAGTAATCACTTATGACCAGAGGAGTGCTACGAGGTCAGGGCAACCGCATGAGTGCTCTATTTTTTGAACAGCATGCTTCAGCGATGAATTTTTATCGCTTAAAGACATGTTACTTTCAGTTGATTTACTTTAAATCTAGAACGTTTAATAAACTGCTTATGCTTAAAAATCATTTGCGAACTAGCCCTGGTTATAAACCGTGGCGTGTTTTATAAACCAATTTATATCTGTTGATTTCGTATACTTAAATCTTGGCTCAACATTAAAATCATATGTATTACCTTTCTCACGCTCAGCTATCTCCACAAATATTTCTTGGTAGTTACTATCGTCCTGTGGATCAATAAATCCTAAGACAAACTCTTTTATAAAAAAGTTATTATTAGGAGTTTGTATTGAAATATTGATAGAGCCATCTTTAAACCTGTGCTGCTCCACGTCAAAGGTCATAAGATTTTTGCTTTCTTTTATTTTGTGAATCGCCGCCGAGCCAGTTAGCAAGACTTTCTCATTTTTGCTAATGGCTCTTAATTTTAACGGATGTTTTTTACGACATGATTTTTTAACCATGTCTGCAGCGAACGGCGTACCAATAGACTGACTGTGCTCGAGTATGCAGTCATCATAGCTGTTTAAAAAACTGATATTATTAATACTAAAGCCTTTCTGTCCAAGAATTGATGCGGTGGAAAATATCACCAAGGCCGCAGTAAATATGAACTGTGAATATTGTGATTTTTTTAAGTGGAAAGGTGTGAATATTATGAGCGACAAAATAATATTGACCATGATAGAACCTGCAGCTGCGGAGACAGCTATGTAATTATCAGTGCCAAATGAGTAACTATCGTGTGAGAATATTATAATTAAATAAATGCACATGGAAACCAAAGCAATCTTGAACCATGTGAAGTTTTCGTTTTTTAAATTCATATAAAGTCCTTGCTATGCGTTGCTAACATTTAATAAGGAATTCGCGCGAGTAAATTGCACAAAAATATTAAATTTTGATCATTTTTAAACTAACTTTTGAACATAAACGCTTTAGATTCATCAACCTAATTTATACTCAAAAGATTAGAGAATGTATCCCTAGCTTCTAAAGTTGTGGCCAATATTTCTTATCCACTACAATCCGGTGTTTTTCAGGGGATGTTTGTTGATTTTATTTCTTATCGCGTTTTGTGACTTAACCGTATCCAGATCCAATTGAAGATAGAGAACCTCAGACAACAAGTGGATTCTTTTTTCGGCTAACAAATTAATGTAATGGGCATAGAGTTCTTGCCAAATTTATCGGTTGAACTTTTATACTTAGATTTTAAAAATTCAAGTTTATGTTCTGCTGCAGCCAATTGATCCACTTCCAGAACAGATTTATCGAGCAAAACTGTTGATTTTTTATATTGTTTGAAATGCCTGAATGTCCCTTTAAAATAAGGTGCTTTCATTATCAAGAGCAATAAACAAAAAAATTGGTGGCGATTAATGTCAACAAAATATTAGTGGCTATATCTGGAAAACTAAAAATAGTATGCCTATGAACAAGACCGCTCATCACTAGGATAGCGACACACAATGCCAAGTGACGTAAAAAGTTGGCTTTGATACTTTGATTCTTTGATATTGGCTTACCAAATCCTGTTCTGCTGTATTTTTCTTAATGTTACTCATGACTCAAGCCCTTCCTTGAATGTTCTGCATCACCAGGTTTATTACTTAGGGCACATCCCATAATTACTTGGTTCAAATTCAGAGTGAAAAATTGGCTTTCGTTTGACATATTTTTTTATTGTAGATCCAATATTGAAAGGGTCATAAGACAAGCCATAGGCAACAGATAATCTATGGTAGTCTTCTATCTCGACACCTTCAGCCCTAAGTCTCTCAGGAATGGGGAGCGTCAAAATTTTAAGCGGGAAATCACGTTTTACTACATCAATCGCTTTGTTATATAAACCGACATTTCGACCACCACCACAGATAAAAGTGGTGATGTCAGAGCCAAATTTATCTCCCCCTTTTATTGATATCACAACATCCTTTATGCTGGCATTGACTGCTGTAAAAAATGGTTTGTCAATTATGCTTAAATCATCCAGAGATATTTCTAATGTGTTGGCAAATTGTTCTTCATTCGGGTAACAAGTTGAAAAATCTATTTCTACTTTTTTGTTAGCACGCATGACTCTGTGTTTGGCCAATATATCAGCACCCAAAGTACTGATGTCTTTCCCCGTTGTTTGGAAAAGCCATTCACCATCTTCATTGCTCACAATAAACATGGCGACATCCAATGTGCCGGCGCCGATATCAACCAACAAATGTGAATATTCACGTCTTGATGGCGATTGAACATAACCAACAATCTGTGCAGCAAACTCAGGAAATAGCGAAATTAATTCAGGGCTAAGTTGAAACTTATCAGGTATGGAGTTTGAGGACAGCTCAAGGGTTTCCATCACTAAGCTGGCATTTTGAATTGACACCTCCCGACAAAAACTCAGTATCCAGGCCGCACTAATTATCACTTTGTATGAGCCCGATAGTTTTTCATCGTGATAGCTTTCTGTTGGGAGTCCGGCATTGACCAACCAATCAATATTAGTGTCTTTATATATCGAAGATTCAGACCAGCGTCGGCATTGGCAGAAAATTAAAGCAAAAAATGCAATAATCAGTATCATATCTGGCTTAGTTGTATTGTCTAACAACAAAGGTAGTTTCAGCTCTTTAAACCTGATGCCATCCAGATAATTGGAAAGCGTACATTCGCCATCCTGATCCATAAAAATCTCTGAAGGCAGCAGATAACCGTGATCATCAAAACTTATTGGATATGCGTAAGTTAACTCTCCAATAATGACTTTGGTATAGGCAGTACCAAAATCTAACCCTATAACGAGTTCTTGCGTTTTCCTAGGACTCAATGACAGTTTCGATTCAGCTACAAACTCTAAATTTTGATATCGAGACACGTTTAACATTAACTCACAGGCCTCTCGACCGGGTCGTTTATATTGTTCAATATCGACGTTTATCTTTGGTACACTCTTGCCTACTGGTGGCGCCGATGTAACACTGGACTTTGGGCGGCCAATCAAAGCCAGTGGCTCATCAAAAAGGAACTTTCGCTTTTTTATCACGCTGCTCTGTGTTCTGGTTTGATTGAGTACTAGCTTCTTTTGCTTAGTTTTAGGCTTATCTTTAGACGCTTTTCTCATTGCGTCTTTTAGTGGTTGTAATTGTTCTTTTAACATACTCCCTCCCTAGAGCACTTTGAATGCTATATGGCAAACATCATCAATCCTATGAGTAAATTTTTGTTGTAATTCTAACTCTGCCAATCGTTGTTCATAGCGCAGTTCTATCTTGCTGATTTGCCCTTCGGTAGCCTTTATCAGGCTATATCTACCTGCCTGCTCATGTTTGTGCAAAGCACTCTCCCTGCTTTCACGTTGCCTTTCGAAGTGTTTCTCCGCCGATTCAATTTGCAAGTCAGTTCGATCGTCATTTTCAGCCTCTTTTTGTGAGGCCTCATGAAGATAATCTGTCTCTATCAATTCCTCGCAAATATCAAAGCCATCTTCAATCTTCTTACTCGACAGCTCATACTGAGCTTCAGGCCAGTCGACCGCTTTTAAACGTAGTGAATTAACGATATCACTAGATAGTTCGGCATCAAGAATCGCATCAGTATCTAAATTCATCACCCTAGACAGCAGTTTTTCTTCAATACGCATACCAGCAAAGCTAATCCGCCTCACTACCGCGACATAATGACCCAGAGACAAATCAGGAAGATAGTCATTTGAAATAGATGCACTAACCAAGGGCATAAACGCTTCATCAATTTCATTGAGTTTTTTGCAAATAAACTGAATTAATGGGTGAGTCTGATTAATTGATTCAACACCACTGTCTCCACCTACAACTTTATTAAAAAAACAACAGGATATTCGACTGCCACTGCTTAATCTGGTCAGTCCAAACAGCTTGTTTCTATTAATAAATTTAGTTAGTTCTGCGGCTATTGAACTCGACAAACGAATGTCGAACGAGAATTCATTGGGTTCAATTTGAAAGAACTCATAACCACTACAATGCCGCTCCAAGAAGTCTTTAACAAAAATCATTAGGTCACGTTCTGTCGTACGCCTATTGAACTCATGTGCGGCCTTAACTTCTTGAAGAATATAGCCGTTATGAGCAATCAGGCTCGAAGCTTTGGATTCCAGATCAGATTCGGTTTGCCTCAATTGCTCTATCGCTAAAGATGTCTGCTCTATACGCGCATTCTCTTGCTCTACGGTCAAATTTTTAGACATCAACTCTTTAGTTAGGCAACTAATTTTTTCTCCTAAAATGGCTTCCATATCTCCAAGTGAACGTTGGAAGATATCTAATCGTTCATATAGTCGCTGATAAATCCTTTGGTCTATGGTCTCGTTATAACAAAAGTTTAGAATGGTAATTTTTTCTGATTTTTGTCCATGACGATCGATACGACCAATGCGCTGCTCTATCCTCATCGGGTTCCATGGCAAATCATAATTTATAAGCACCCTGCAGAACTGCAAATCAACCCCTTCACTGGCAACTTCAGAGGCTAATAAAATACGGATTGACTTATCATCTTTAAACCGATTAATAATGCTTTGTTTTGGCTCCCTCATCCCTCCCATCAGTATTTCATTTTGATAACCTTTTTCAGCAAGACGTTCTGACAAATAGCCTAATGTCCCTCTAAAATAGGAAAAAATAATAATTTTCTCTTGAGGATACTCATCAAAAAACGGCTTAATTGTCGACAACAGTTCAGTAAACTTACTGTCGTTTGCTCTAAGCTCATCCAGTTCTACTGTATCTGCAATTTTGTTTGCAATACTCTCCATCAAGGGAGCCGGGCTATCTTTAGTTGAAACCTCAACCCCAAAGTCTTCATAACTTTGGAATTTATCTGTATCTAATCTATTTTGCCACGATTTTACTGCTGCATACATACAACTGGACAACTGGCGCTGCGGGCTGGCCAATAAAAATCCAGAATTAATGTCTTTAACCAGGGCATAACGACGAACTATCTCGCTCACTTGAGCGTACAAATCAGCCTCAACTTCAGTCATTTGAACATGAGGAGCAAAGACTTCACGTACAACTCTAAGCTCTTGAACATCAGCCTTTCGGGTCCTGGTCACTACTTTTGAGAGCAAATTGCAGCGCTCAATTTTGTTTGCCAAATTGATACGTTGACTATCCTGAAGTAAATCAATTTCACTTAAAGGGGTATTGATTATATTAGCCAATTGCCGATTGGCTTTAAGCAGGTAGTTTGTTTGCGCTTTTAATAACAAGCTCAAGATATCACCCCAGTCATAGCTACGATCAAGGGCCATTTCATAGGCTCTAATTAATGGCTCATTCGCCTTTAATATCTTGGGGAAAACATGTTCATTGCTAAAGGTGTCTTCATCAACGATATTCAATAACTGATACAAATCCTGGCTGTGTAAGTTAATCGGAGTGGCAGACAGTAAAATAAGATTTTCGGCAGTTTCACGCAGCAGACGGCCTAACTTTGAGGTCGCACTATCGGCGTTTCTCAACTTATGTGCTTCGTCAAACACCACTAAATCAAATAATGGTTCATCCCCTGCGCTTTGATCCAATATCTTCGTCAATTTCTCCCTCGGACTTTCATTTGTACCCGGTTCTTCTGATGTGCTAGCTGACTTTGGTGGCCTTAGCCCATCATAGCTACAGATAATTGCTCTTCCTGGGGGATATTGACTGCGAGAACGCTTCAGTTCCTCGGAAAGTTCACCTGCACTCATTATCGTAGCTTCTACACCGAAGCGAAATGCGAGTTCATCTTTCCATTTTTCCCTCAGCATGGCAGGACAAACAATGAGCAAACGCCGCGCATCGAATCGAGCCCTTAACTCAGTCCAAATCAAGCCGGCTTCAATGGTTTTACCTAAACCGACTTCATCGGCAATTAAAATGCCTTTTGATGGGGCGTCTAAAAATGACAATACTGGCTTGTATTGATAGGCATAAAACTGTGTATTTGTGGTATCCATCGAATACACCAGATTAGCCAAACGACCAGATAGTTGGATATAGGTCAGGTTGCGCCTTAAATCTGTTACACGGCCAAAGCGCTTCTCTTTAAGCAGGCTAAATACATTATCATTACCATCGGGCACTTGCTCAAAGGCATCTTCCGGGCTCCAGCTTGCTTGATCAGGAAACTGAATATAATGAACATTTTTGCCACGCCTATCTTTAATTTTGCCAGTCAAAACCCCGATCCGCCCCGGATCAGATAAAAGTCTGACTCTTTGACCTGCTACATAGGTATCACTCATTTAACACTCCTTGTTAAAGCGTCTATCAAATTCGGCCCAGACGGTGTGGTTAATATCGGTTTCGAACTCGTTGCGTAATACCATAATGCCGATCGGTCAATACCATTCAAGCCGATCACGTTTTTGTTCGCCAGTAGACCTCCGTAAAATCTAGCTTGAGTGATCGGCTTCAGTCAAGGTATTTAGTTTTTTTCGCATCGATTCGTCTTTTAATTCTAACTTTATGGCCCCGTGAACAAGCCGATCTAAAATTGCATCTGCATGCGTCGATTCTCCGATCATTTCATACCAATTGGCTATCGGTAATTAACTCGCTATTAAGGTCGATTTTGTATCGTATCTTGCATCAATTAATTCCAGTAAATCGCTACGTTGTTGCGCCGTTAATGGCTCTAATCCCCAATCATCTAAGATCAGTAAACTGGCACTACTAAGCTTGTTGATTAGTTTGCGATAACTGCCATCGGCTTGTGCTAAGAACATCTTTTCTAATAGCTCTTTGAGCCTAAAATAATAAACGCTGCTCCCTTATTGGCAGTGGTTTTGACCAAGCGCGCAAGCTAAATACGTTTTACCGCAACCTGTTGCTC
>TARA_R110000851_G_scaffold15260_7_pt1 | contig 11815 bp, 13 predicted proteins | sample TARA_R110000851 | Tara Oceans TARA_R110000851 (sample SAMEA4397627) | marine metagenome | biome: Polar Biome; feature: [DCM] deep chlorophyll maximum layer (ENVO:01000326); material: water (ENVO:00002006), including particulate matter (ENVO:01000060) such as... | depth 17 m | reverse complement strand
TTGTGCAAATACACCCATCACCAAACAATAAGCACCTTCAGTTGGCTGTCTTTCACCATACACATTAAAATATCTCAAACACACAGTTTCTATATCATATAGTTCTGAATATAATTTACAATATTGTTCACCAATAAGTTTATGTAATGCATATGGACTCATAGGATTCAACTTACATTCTTCTGTAGTTGGTACTTGTTCAGCATCACCATAAACTGAAGAAGATGAACTAAATACAAATCTTTTCACTCCATATATCCTACACATATTTAATAGAGCTAATGTTCCATTCACATTTGCATTATGAAATTCAATCGGATTTTCTATTGATGGTTGAACTCTTGCTTTGGCTGCCAAGTGGAATACTACTTCTGGTATCTTATCCATTTTTTCTAATCGTCCACCCCAAAATTCCATTTCTTGAACATCAGCACTTATATAAGTACACCCATCTTGTTCATTACTTCTTTTACCACTACTGTAGTTATCGATTGAAACTACATCGTGACCATCTTTAACCAATCTCTCTATCAAGTTACTACCTATAAATCCAGCACCACCTGTTACTAAACATCGCATTTGATTAATTCCCCCTCATATGTTTTTAATCCATTAATTGTTATTTTAAATATATCAAACTCCATCTCCCCTATCTCACCACTATCCATTAACATGTGGGGCAATTGTGTTATGAATTGAAAGTTTTCCCGCGTTAAGTGTGTCGCGTCAAATTCTACAAGTATATCATTATTTTTTTCATTGTCATAATTTTGTACTCGGCTAGTTAAATCAATTGAGGTGTTTGATTGTTCATCTCTAATATACATCGCCGGCATCTCTTTTGGACATTTACCATAAATAACCGAACACCATGGTTCAAGTTCATATAAAATTTGATAATTGTGTATGCGGTGAACTACAAATCCAATATCGTATTTCGGAGAAACAATTGGCATCATATACCTATCATGTTGTACATTAGTTCCCCACTTACGAATAAAGTTTCTCATATTTTTAGAATTGGTTTGTTGCCATTCAGGTGAATCCTTACCAGTATCACCACCTGCTAATTTATTATATCTACTACCACGACTTGTAAAGTGATACACGAGAGCATCCCAAGATTGAATTAGCTCATAACCCTTCAATAGAAATCTATTAAATAAATCTGAATCTTCTCTTGATTGTGGGGCAAACAATTCATCGTGACCACCAATAGCCAAAAAGTCTGCCTTATACATACACCATGGCGCAAATATACCATTAGTGATAGAATCTTTTTCAAAACTTTCATTCCTTTTATTCCAAATTGACCAATCAAATTCTTCAGGTTCTATACCAAAGTTATAAATTATCTTTTCTGGTCCTTCTGGATGTAATGGTGGTTCTATTCTTGTAGCACTAACTACTTTACCTCTTTCAAGGTGTTTAAGTATATTGACATCTAAGTTAGTTCCAGCTACCATATCAGCGTGAAATGCAAATATAATATCTGTAGTAGCCATCTCAATACCCTTGTCAAACATACCAACAATACCGATCCTTTCGGGTCCCGGATTAGTATGAACAATCAAATCGTTATCATCACACGTATCGAGCCACTCACCAGTACCATCTATACTAGCATCATCCAACACAAGTATCTCATGCTCACCTTTAAGTTTCCGTATTGATTTATATGCTAACTTTAATAGTTCTAAATTGTTTCTACTTGGTATTACAAATGTTATTTTATTCATTTTATAACTCCTTTATCCAATGCGACTTGATCATAATGAAAAACTCCTGAATCCTCAAAATAAAAATTATAATAAGCTGGTTCGTTTCCAAATCTATCTTTCAATCTTTTAATTGAATCTGTGTAATAAACATCTTTATCCCAGTCGAAATCCTTATCAAACATTGAAATAGCAGCATATACATTAGTTTCAAAGTGGCATGCAGGGTGATTGTTCTTTATAGATAGTTCTTTATATTTATTCAGATTTTGTATATTAAAAATACTTTTAAATAAATCATATTTAACCATTGTGAAATCAAAATGAACTGGGAGGGAGCAATTATTTGTATATTTCATGTTATCATCAAACAGCCAATGTCTTGGTATTCCAGCAATCTTATAATTACCCTCTTTGACCTTTTTATATGTACTGGTAATTAAATCAATACCATCTCTAAAAAATATATCACCATGATAATGTAATACATAATCACAACCTTCGAGAAATTCTACAACATTTGATATCAAATGGAAAGTTCCATCGTGTTTGCCCGGATTGACATCTAAATAATATAATTCTGGTTTTACAGCACCACCCACCATTTTAACAAAATTATGATTCTCATGACTTGTTACAAAAACTGGCTTATAAGTGTCATCCAATTTAGATAGCAATTCACTATGGTATAAAAAATAATGAGGTAAATATGAAGTTACCACTATTCCTAACATAATATTTTCTCCATTTTATTTAAAAATACTTTTTCACCAAAATATTTATTATGATTGTCTGTAGCTTCCTTACTACATTTATTATAAAAGTCAGTATCATCTCTCAATCTAATGGCTAATTTCCTTGCCGTTTCCATATCATAATGTTCTATACCCAATGAGGGGTGGCATAATCTCTGTGGGTCTGATTTTGCATAACCGATACACGGAACTCCCAAAAATGCACAATTCAAAACAAATGTTCCCGCCGTTATGGAAGGCATTAAATGTACAGCATACTTAAATTCAGCCAATTTATATATCCAATCAACAAACTGCATGTGAGGTAGTACATTTACTAATTGGTCTTCACCATCAATTGATCTCATTGAAGGTTGATATATTGGATTTTCAAAAAGTCTGGATATCATATAAGAGTCAAACCCCCCATACCAACTCACAAAATTTCCACCCATCATAGTTTTATCTTCCCTCTCAACTTCTCTAGCTCCCAGTAAAGTATCTTCTATCATTAATGTTGGGATGGTATAAACGGGTTTGTCAGGCCAATGACCTTTATAATAAGACCAATCAGTATCATTCTCTGATAATATTGCGTCACAGTCAGATATAGTATTATAATGCCATATCTGTAAATGTAATGGTTTATCTTGATAAATCCAAGTGGTAGATTCTTGCATCCACCAAATCTTTTTACCTATTCTTCTTGCCTTTTCTACAAGATTAATTTCATATAAATCTTCTCTTAATTTTGGAGTTTTAGATATTAATAATATAACATGATCATAATCGGTTTTCTCAATATTATTGATTCCATATACATTGTAATGATCTGCACCTAATGCACAAAATTGAGCATATTCAGTTCTCATATGTCTATGATCTCTACCAATTTTACCATTAAAACCCAATTCACTTATAAATGCTATTTTTTTATTCACATGCCTATCCTTTTAAATTTTTCTTGACTAGAGCCCAAAATGGATTGATTATATTCAGAAATCTCTTGAACCCTTTTCCATTTGGTATTGCTATCTCTCTTTTCGAAATTTTTAGCATCTTTACCACCTTCACCGATAGTATAAAGTCTCTTTTTAGTATGATGTCTGTTGTGAACTTTCAGAATATTCTTAATTACAAATTGTTTATAATTATCACCCATTAATTGTTTACAATTTATCATAAATCCAGTATCCTCACCACAAGCAGGAGTTGAATGTGGAACATTAACTCCATTCATTATTAAATCAGAAGATATAACCAATCCAGAACCATCAAATTTTGGATAATCTAAAAGTCTTACATCCAATTCATCTGTTTCTAAATTAAGTTTATTCATCTCATCGTTAGACATAACATAACAAATGCTAGCCGGATCTGTCGTTAATCTTTCACTCCAAACTTCATCATCATAATGTTTGTAAACATCCGAGTTTGTAAACTTTGGATGTTCTAAAATTCCCCAACTTTCATCCCACATCTTCCTAACTGCAAATGTTAATGTATATTTATTTATTCCATTTGATGAAGCGTACTCGCTTATTTGCTCTATTGAACTTAAAGTTTCTTTTGGAAGTAAACAATCACTCTCTCCCCAAATTATAAAATCACCATCTTTACAATTGTTATAATTTAAATCTCTTCTGTAGTCACCAATTAAATAAGGAGTATTGTCGTCATCATAAATTTTATATTTACATTTTAACTTTGATTTTTCTATATTTTGAATAATGTTTAAAAACTTCTTAACTAATTCATCTTTACTCATTTCCTCTTCATTTATTCTTTCAAAAAACTGAGAACAGTTAAAAAATAAATCTATTACTATATTTTCTTTATTCTCAATCCCGTCGGATAAATTAATTAAACTATCAATATAATCCGATATCATTTCAATCTCATAAAACATTATATGGCAACCAATTACATATTTATTTTTTAATAACATTTAAATATCCTCAAACTTTAATCTTTTTATTCTTGAATCAGATGGATTTCTATCCGAAACTATATTGAAATCAATACCCTCTTTTATAAACCAATCATGCATCGCCGAAGTTGCATCTATCCCTTCCTGTAATTCCCCATCAGCTGGTACAGTCGCGTCATTTCTGTCATATAATTCTCTATAATTTTCGTTTGGAACATAATGTTGATAAGAACCCCATCTTTGATTTGGATCTCCCAAATCCCAACCCACAGTTACTATCTTCTTACATCCAAGATGAACAGCCGTTGATAGTCCCATCTCCGTCATCATTCCTGGTCCCCAAACCAATTCTGTCTTTTCACTTAATGTTTTCAAATTATCATAATTCTTAGTTGCACAAGTTGTTTGATGTTTTTGAGTAAAAGGTGGGTTAGACACAGGCACCCATAAATCCAATGGATGTTTAGATGCCTCTTGCAAATGTTCTTGTAAAAATGATTTAGCCAATCCAAAAAATATTATTGTATTTGGATTAGTATAATTGTATGGAAATTCAAAATTCCATAAATTTAAAAGATGATAATCACAAATATCATAAACAGCTTCTATTGAATGTTTTATACAAAAAACTAATTTATCTTTAAATTTTTCATTCAATTCTTCTTTACTATAATCATTCAAAGAAGGTCCACAAGTTAATATGTAAGCAGTATCATCCTTATAAGCATTGTGAATTAACTCCAACCGCTCTTCAATTGAATTAAGTTCTTGCATCTCTTTTTTTATTTCAATGGTTTTTTCTAACATATTTACTCCTTAACTAAATAGTCTGTTATTGGTTTTTTCCAATCCTCCAAAGAATCATAGTCTGACCTTTTCATTTTAGTTCCCCAACTTTGTTTAAAGTAAGATGGATGTATGCCCCAATCTAATGTTAACATAGTTCTTTCTTTTGAAATTGGTTTTATACCTCTATGAAATCCAACTGTACTACCCAAAATTAAATCTCCAAAATTGGCTGTTATATATTTAATATTTTCTTCGCCGTAAATTGAATGTATTTCTTCTTTATCCCACCTATACTTATCATAACACCCTTCAGATTTATTTATATGACTCCCCTTAACAACACAAAAAGGTCCTCCTTCTTCATCTACATCATTCAAGTAGATAAACATTTTAAAAAAATCAGGGCTATTACCATCTTGATGAAATAAATTTGTATGTTCACCAGGAGTATCATTAACATAACTTCTTCTAAAATTTAACCCAGTACAAGCCGGTAAACATTTAAAATAATGAGCAGCTATACTTATAATATCATCTCTACACACAATTTTAAATACATTATCCATTTCCAAAAATGGTTGATCAATTGAATACCACAAAGCTTTACCTTTTATTTCATCTTCTTTACCATAAATAGATCCAGGCAAAACATTTTGTTTCAAACCATTTTTTGCAAAATGATCAAATTCATTTTTTAAATCCATTAAATCGTCTTTATTGAAGAAATCTTTTAAAATTATATACCCATCTTCTTTAACTTTATCAACAATTTTATTAGTGTCACTGTGAAATTCTTCAATGGGATAATCCGCTCTTCTTTTATCTAAGAACCTTTTCCAGTTAATCCACCCATCTCTTATTCCACCATATTGATGACTCACATTCTCAAAATCACCCCTCATAGCCGTTTCATAATTTAATTTTTTCATTTTATTTATATTCCTAAAAATATTTTCTACTGACCGTTGGGTTATCATCGTGCCAATTCTTTTCACAAAATTTTAATTTATCAAGTAACCCAGTCTGTTTCAAATGATGTAAGCTAAGTTGATGGTTTGATATTCTACCAGACCTATCATTTGGACAATTTCCATCTGAAGTATATTTATCTAAATTGTCATATAATTCTCCAAACTTATCCATAGTTTCTGAATTAGAAAAAAACCAAGTTCCAAGTAAACCATCTCTATTATGTGGATATCCCCACCATCTTGTTTTCAAATCAATATAAATCCATTGTTTTATTTCATCATTATAAACATATGGACTCTTACTTAATTTCCAATACTCTTTATCACTCAACACATTGTCATTATGTACTTTCCTCGGCCACCTACCAGTCCAAAAATACTCTTGATCGTGATATTCAAAAATTAAATCACTCTGCCAAGCCAAGTCAAACCTAGCCAACATCACACAATCGTACCTAAAATTATTTTCATTTTCATACTCACTTTTTAATTCAAGACATTTTTTTGCTGAATACCATCTGCTGTAATGACCTTGTTTTCTAATATGTTCTCCCCTAACATGTTCCGGAACATCAAATATTATCTGTTCTTCGATTAAATGTTTTTTTGGTTTATATGTTTCAAGAATATCATCTTTCATATTTGTAGACCAGGAGTGAACAAAAATATCAACATCATTTCCAGATAAAATATTTTCTTTATAAAGTTCTGAACTTATTTCAAAGCACTTTTTGGGGTCTCCCTGTAAATCGGAACTTTTCCCACCTGTACTTCCGACCAACCCATTAAAACAAACTGCAGTTTTCATATTATTTTTTCCTTATTCAAAAAAAATTGTTTTATTATTAATATTAGTTAATATATCTTCTTTGATTTCTTTATTATAACTAGCCGTTTTTAAAATAACTGCTACATTATTATGGTTTTTTAGTATCTTTGGTGACCCAACCATAAACTTAGTACCATATAATCTATTACCTTGTTTCATTTCACTATTATCTAAGATGAGTTTTATCCTATCAGTATTCAATCCATTGAATATTAAGAACTGAGAAAATATATGAGCTCCAAATAAATATACCTCACCATCAAAACTATCTATCTTACTATTTAACTCATCAACTTCATCTCTATAATAGTTTACAAAGTCCAAAAATACTTTTTTATTTTTTTCATATATTGTATTTGAGTATTGTATTTCAGATGGTTGTGTCTTACTACACGCATAAAAAATACAAGGTAGTTCTTTATGATAATGTTTCTTAACAATATTAAATCCAACTTTACTCATTAGTGAGTCAATAATTTCTTCTGTTAAGAATGTAGTATGTTCAAAATTTAGAGCATTTGTAAATTTATTTTCTATATAATGATATAGATTTGGAATACTAAAAATATGTAAAGTATCATCTGAAATCTGTTTATGAATTGTTTTTAAAAATTCAACTGGTTCATAAGTATGTTCAAATACATGCGAGTGAAGTACTACATCATAATGTTCATCTATTGTATAGTTTTCATCAAACCATTCTCTGATGTGTGCAAGGTTATCCATTTCTACTTCATCATAATCGTGATTAGGTTCAAGTGCTGTCCAATGATTTTTAGAATCTTTTGACAAGAACAATTTACCCAACCTACCTGCGCCAGCACCTATTTCTAAAACTTTATTAACATTCATAGTTTCAATAAAATCTGCTAGAGCTATATCGTGATTCTCCCAAACTTTACCTATACCATCATTGTGTGGAAACTCATAAACAACATCTAATGGAAACAATTCACGCAACTGAACTAAACCAGTATTCTTACAAATATCCCAACTCTGATTCATAGTAATATCTTTACTACTATCTTGACTTGTACATGCCATAGAAGCAGGAACATTTTCAAATGTATGTAGATGTTCAAGTTCTGATGTGGAATCTAATATACTCGTATCACGAATTATTGTTTTAAATTTCGACATCAGATATTTTTTCTAACCTTTTCTATTATATAATGTACATCTTCATCTATTAAATTTTCATTCATTGGTAAACTAACAGTTATACTTTGTAATTTTTCAGATTTAGGACATTCAAATATGATACCTTTATTGTAAATTGGATTCAAATGTAAAGCAGAATAATGCATACCACAAATTATATTGTCCTCTCTCATTCTGTTAATAAATCTTTGATTATCCGAAACCTCTATTCTGTACAGGTGTGAACTTGAATTGTTATAACCTAACTCTTTATTATATATATCAGATAAAAAACTCAACGATGTCATTTTATCATCAAATAATTCAAAATTATTTAAACATATTTGTGCCTGTATAGAGTTCATATACATTTTATATCCAGGAAATGAAATGGTTCTCTCCCAATTATTATTTGCATATGTCATACCATTCAATACAGCTTCTTTGAACCACTTATACTTTTCATAGTCATCTGTCACAATCATTCCACCATCAGAACCACCCAATGGTTTGGTAGGATAGAAACTAAACAACATCAAGTCATTGGGATTACATTCATTTTTAAATTGATTTTCTTCTAATCTTTGAGCTGAGTCTACAATCTTATAATCATCAAATTGATGTAATGTATAAGAGTGTCCAACCCAATTAACATCATCAATGAAATTAATCTTATTCCCACTCGTAAGTATAGCATTAGCAACAACAGGTGGTATCATACTTGGCAAATCAACTACCACATCTTTATTTAAAAGTGATAAAAATATAGCATTTGTTGCGCTATTAATTGAACATGCATATTTTGCACCAACATATTTTGCAATTTTATCTTCAAATTCAGTAACAACATCATCATGTAATAAATTAGAAAATTCAGATGTATCTATGGTATGTTTATTTATGTGAAATAATTGTATCACAGATTGACATTCCCCACACCTTCATTTCTTTTGACAACAACAGCAAAAGCAGTGGGTTCGTCACTGTTAGGTTTGGTATCATTTATAATATAACGATTAGCCCCACCAAACCCCATAACAAGCTGATCATAAACTATACCAGCTCTCTGTAATTGTTTTATGGTAGATTCTCTGCCACTTTCTTTTCTACCTGTGGTTATTATTATATGATAACCTTTTGAATCCCACTCTCTTAATTTATTGTGAGTTTCAGGCAGAACTTCAAGTTCCAAATCTGGATTCTGTACATCTACGGGGTTAGAATGTTTCACCAAAGTTCCATCCAAATCACAAAATATTGTTTTTGATTTATTTTTATTCAAGTTATTCATCTCCATAACATTGTCCATAACCATTTCTGTGATTAATGACATAATTTATTTTAATATTATTTTCTCTCAAATGAAGGTGTAATTGATTTTCGGAGTTTTGAGGGTGTTTTTTTACGCTAGTAGGTAGGGATTCATACATTTTATATATATTTACATATTTTTCCATAGTTTCCATATCACCATGTGCATATGAATCAAATACATATATCCCATCCTCATATTTATCAGGGCTTTGCCATGGTTGAAATGTTGACAAAGGTCCCCCAAAAACATTGATAGTATTTTGTTCTGGTTTTTGAATAGCTATCTGTTTGAGAGGGGTTATATCAGGTCTTAACCTTACAACAACATCGTATTTAATATTGTTTTCTTTTTGATATTCTTTTACTATTTGCATCGCGTGATATGGTTTAGAAAAAATTCCTCTACGAAACCATTCCCAAGACATAGGGTCTATATCATTATCTTCAATTTTTTCATCCACAAAATAAACTCCAGCTAATTTATAATATTTATCATTAAATTGTTTTTTTATCTCATTAGTTAACCCACTCACATCAACATTATAAATTATACCATGACCTTCAAAATATTTTTTATCATTTTTAAGTTCTGATTTTGGTTGTATTACAGGATTTAAATTATGTCTAGCACTATTTACATCCGATGTAACCACAAATAAATCAATATTATTATTCATATTGGGTTTTATGTGGGCATTATAAAAATTTTCATAATTTTCTTTATAAGTTCTCATATGACCACACATCATAATTGCTATATTCATATTAATTCTTTTAATTTATTTTTTATTCTTTTTTTAATCTTATCATCTATATCTGGTTTTATATCAATAAATTTACTATCGGATAAAATATAATGACCACATATTTTAATCAATTCTTTTTTATTATCATGTGGTATAAATTCTTTATTTACCCATTTTTTCCATTTGTTAGATTCATAACAAAGATTATAATATTCTTCTATATTGTCGCCCATTTCTTCTAAATAACATAATGTTTCTAACTGACCAAATTCAGGTGCTATATTAACAGAATCTAAACCAATTTCAAATCTATCATTGAGCTCTTCATTGGTCAAATAATCACCATTGTGTTCTTTACTGAACTTTCCATATATTTTACAAACGTCTACCATTCTCCTCAATCTACCAGGATTAAAATTTCCAGTATTTATACACTTACCTAAATTTAATCCTACACCAGATTGAACAACAACATATTTAATATTTTCAAACAGATTTGGCGATAATTGCTGTGACAAATCTTTTAATAATTTTTCTAATTCTTTAGATGAAAAATATCTAATAGTTTCTTCTGTTCCTACTTCAAATAACATATTTGGATTTAAATCATAAATATATTTTATTGAATTTACAGTCCACTCTAAACCTTGTTCATAATTTAAAAACAGTTTCCAAGGGTCTATATGAATTATATCTAAATGTTTAGCATCCGCTTCAAATGAATTAAAACCATCATCTTCAAAATTACCTTGACCCGGACCACCGTGGTCTCTTTGAATAATAACTCTATTATTAACATATTCAGAAAATTCTTCCGTTGTCCAATTGTTAACATAACCACCATTATATTCAACTTGTCTTCTTGATGGTATGAATCCAATTTTGTTATTAGTTTCTTCTGTAAACTCTATTATAGCATCTACGACATTCTTACTCATTGGTCCTATGTAAAATTTAATATTTTCTATTTTCATAACGGCCAATCCTCATTTGTATATAATTTAAATTGATGTGATGCTTGTATATTAGCTAATCTTTTTCCTGTTTCAGTTGTTACGATACAATCTATAAATGTATTCGATTCATCAACCTTTATATTCTCAACAGGTGTACAATTATAAATAAAATCACCTTTTAAAGTGTCAATAAGACTCCAACTATCCCGTCTAATAATAGTATGATTGATATTTAATGACCTAGCAGCTGACTGAACAGCTTTTGCATATCCACCATCACCTAAAATATATAAATGTTTACCAACACAATCTACAAGAACTTCTTTAGCAGCCAAATAATCTGTATTATGTGCAGTTAAAATACCCTCTTTATTTATTATTGTGTTAGCGGCTCCTATATCTTTAACTCCATCTGTCATCTCATCTACATAATCAAGAACTTGAACCTTGTAAGGCATTGTCACAGCGAATCCTTTTATATCTAAAGTAAGAACTGAATTTACTGCATCTTTTATTCTACAAACTGCAAATGATTTATATATTTTATTTAATCCATAGTAATAAAATGCAGTATTCATCATCTGACAACCGGTATTACCAGCAACTTTAGCAAATGAACAATATATTTCTGTATCCTTATTTATCCAATTCATTAATAACCCTCTTGGATATTTGACTTGAACTTAAG
>TARA_R110000851_G_scaffold162871_1_pt1 | contig 11823 bp, 11 predicted proteins | sample TARA_R110000851 | Tara Oceans TARA_R110000851 (sample SAMEA4397627) | marine metagenome | biome: Polar Biome; feature: [DCM] deep chlorophyll maximum layer (ENVO:01000326); material: water (ENVO:00002006), including particulate matter (ENVO:01000060) such as... | depth 17 m | reverse complement strand
GAAGATTCTGAAGAAGATTCTGAAGAAGATTCTGAAGAGGTTCTTGAAGACCTTCCGTCTCCAGCTCCAATGGGCATACCTAGAGTAAACATTGTCGAGTTACGCTTAAACGCTGCTAAAAAAGCAGTGCGTAAAGATAAGAAGGGGGCTTAAATGGAAGAAGAAAATTCGGAGGGGGGAGTAGAGTCAGTTGCTGCGGATTCCACCCCTGTAGCTAGTGATCCTGTTAACGAGGTCCAAACAGAATCGGCTGATTCTACTTCTTCTTCCACACCTTCCGAAGAAGAGAGTAATCCATACGCTAGTTTCGACTGGGATTCTTGGGATGGGTCGCATAAATCTTTCCCTGATTCTGTCCAACCATGGGCCGAGCGAGTCTATAATCAGCGCGAAGATTGGGTCAACGATCAGATCTCCACAAGCGAGGGTGAGCTAGACCGCCTACGTAACTTATACGAGACTTTAGTTTCCGGTCACGACGACCCTAGATTATCTGAGTTTGAATCGAAGGTTACAAGTTGGGAGCAAAAATATAAGGAGCTAGAGGATAAACACTCTGCTTCACTAGAAGAACACACTACATACAAAAGCTCGATAGACGATGCTATAGAAACTGAAGCTGACGCTTATGCGGACAGGTTCGCTACAAAACACGCTGCTATTTTTAATGACGCCGATAAATCAAATATGTTTAGTAACCTCGTTGAAGAAGGGTGGGATTTTGAGATTGTTCCTGAGTTGATGAGTCTTAACGAAGACGAAATTAATTCAGCTAGAACAGCTAAAAAGGACGGTGTACCAGACCGTTATGCTATTCAACTCGCAGTACGTAGTGCTCGCAGCAAACCGGATCCTCGTCCCGGTGCGCGTATAACAGCAGGTGCAACAACACCCTCTGTTACCCCTAACCAAGTTAAAAGCGATTTTGCTTCCGCAAAATCGTTTGATGATGTAAGAACTATTGCTGCCAGAACCGCCCTAAAGCGTCACTCTGGGGGTAGGAGGTAAAGATGGCTATTAGCCCAGACGTACTGGCAACTGCTCTACAGGAGTTGATGCCTTCATATTCAGAACTGTTTGTCACATGGCATCCGGTTTTAGAAAAAATTCTTAACAAAGGTAACCTAGACCGTGATGTCTTAGGTGGTCCCTACCGTGAATTTGCGGTAGTAACTGATGGGCCCGGACAGGTAACACAGATCTTAACCGGATCTGAAGTTATCGCTGGTGGTCGTAGACAGAACGCTGTCCGTGGTAACACCTACGCACCTCGACTTATCTACGCGTTTGATGTCCCCGGTAAAGACCTTGCGGAAGCTAACGGTGCTATGGACCTTGCTCGCATTCTACAACATTACCCCGAGCTAGCTCTCGGAGATTTCCACGAGCGTATTGCGCGTCAAATTGCTACCGGAGACGGTGCCGATGTAGGAGGGTTCTTAACACTTAACGGTGACGCTACTTATTCACCTAATGGTGTTGCTCGTACAGGTGCTCTTGAATTTACATCTCAAGCCGCTCAGGTTGCTGCCGGTAACTCCGTCTTCGATTTGAATAAAGCGACAACTGCTGGTTGGTATAACCAATATGCAAACGTCACTTCGTTTGCGACTAATGGTCGATCTCAGATGCGTAGAGCATACTATGCTGCTTCGCGTCAGGGTAAAACAAAAGGTGCTGTTGACTGCCTCTTGGGTGACGAAGAAAGTTACCTTAACTACATTGAGGACTTAGACGACCAAGTTAGAGTTGTCAAAGTGGAGGGAGACAGAGCCCCTTCTATGGTTCGACAAGGAATTAAATTCCTAGACGCAGACTTCTATTTGGAAGATGCAATCGACCTAACTTCAACTAAGTTTACTGCTGGTGTAAATGCAGCTAACACTACTCGTGGTGTTATCTACATGATGAAGACACCAACATGGTACGCTTATACTCTTGGTCATGATGCAGCACGTGAGACGAAAGGAGATTTCTCTGTTCGTGGTCCGTTCCGTATCCCCGAGCAGGATGTTTGGCGTTACGAAATTGTCCTTAATATGGGACTTCACAGTAACCAAATGCGTGCAAACGCTGTTGTCACTGGTTGTGGCACACCGTAATATAGGAGGTTTAATATGTCAGGAATTACAGCATCGGGTATTTGGACAACTACTGTCACAACAACTCAGCAATCGCCTTTAGGTTTTGTACTTACAACACCTAACGGTGACTATGGACTACAAGAATGGGTCTACATCTATAACGACGACCCAGCAGTTTTAGCTGTTGGGGACTGTGTTATGATTGATACCGACTACGTTCCTTACCACGCCATTAAAACTGGTGGTCCCCACGATTCGCTTAAAATTATCGGTTGTGCTCAACACGTAATTGCGGCAGGTTCTTACGGATTTGTTTTGCAGACAGGTAAGGGTTTGGCTCGTGGTGATGGCTCGGTTGCGCAAGGTGATAGCATTGTGTCTCATACTACAGCCTACGTAGACACAATGGCTGCTGGTGAAGAGAACATGGTCATCGGACTTGCTCTTGCAGATGATGGCGTAGCGGGAGCTACCTTCAGCGTTCTTCTAAGTTGTGGTCTTTAGCCTAAGAGATAAGGGGTAACCCGTGAACTTAAAAGAGATTCGAGATCAGATGTTTGCTCATGTAGACTGGGCACCTTCCCAGTCTACAGAAGCTGTTGCGCGTGTTGATGGGTTTATCAACTCCGCGTATAATCGTATCTGTCTCGAATCTCCTTTTTTGTTCTTTGAGTCTACAGTTAAGTTTGCGACTCAAACAGATGTGGTTCCCACTCTAATCGCCGATACAATTTCATTAGTTCTAGACGATACCGTTGCAGTAGAGCCGAACCAGTCAAACCCTTGGGTGTTCCAGCAGAATCAAGCAGTTACCTCTCCAGCTCAGACGGGTGTGCAATGGTTTATTGATCGGAGTTGGGACGGTCGGACAATAGAGATAACTGATGCTGATGGTATCGCGCATCGTAATACAATACGAACAGTATGGAAGATTCTAACTAATCCTCAAGATGTCACTTCAATCGCTTACCGACTGTCTGTTGTTCAGCCATGGAACTTTAAGACACTAGGCTCTGGTCCATTTAAGTACAGAATTTATACAGAGAAATATAACCTCCCAGATGATTTGGTTGAGGTTCGCTCTCTTCGCTTGTGGCAAAATAGCCGTAACTGGCCTCTTTCAGTTTTAGGCCAACAAGAGGCTGAAGACCTATCTATTGCTGACCCAAAGTTAAATATTGCCCGTGGTCTACCAAGGACTGTTTTCCGTAGAAATCATGTTCAAATACCGGGTCCGGGAGTGTCACCTAAAGTTGAGCTAGACCCTTCGGCACAGGCTTATCAGCGTTGGCAAGGGCCAGAACCACGCGGTACATTTGAGTACGTCATTACGTACACTTGGGGTAAGCGTGATATATTTTTTGGTAACCAGAACATGGGTTATGCATTTGGGTACGAGCAAGAGTGGTCTAATGATGAGACTTCTCTTTCATCCTTTAACCCAGATCCACTTAAACCCGAGGACGCTTCCTCAAATAGATTCCGCGAACCACTTTGGGAGTCTGCTCCGTCACCCGTTTCTGTGCCTGTTACGCCCGAGATCATCGATAACGGGGTTGCTAAGGCGGTTAAGATAACTTTACCCAACATTGAATACATGCTTGGATTTTTTAGCGGTGGGCAAGCGTTTGGTGGTGGGGTTTGGAAACGTAAAAACATGCATCAGAGTGGTGTCCATGTTCGTATTTATAGACGTAGGAGCACCGAAGATTTTACTGCTTACGACGATTTATCCACAGTTTCTCCTGCCGGTGTTGATGTTACGAATCTTAATAAACTAGATATAAAAAATGCTTTTTATCTATTGTCTGAATTTAGAATTGATGAGAATAATGGTGGTATTTTCTACGATAACGGAAGAATTATACCAGACTATAGCCGAAGGTTGCGGGACGTGCATGGTTACCAAACCGTCCAACTTTACCCTCAACCTAACGAACGTTACGAGCTAGACGTTAGGTGTATACGTAGGCCACCAAAGTTAGAACATTCTCAAGACGTTCCCCTTGTCCATGCTGAAGCGGTAGACCTTATCGTACAGCGGGCTTTAGTTTATCTGTACGAATCAATGGGTAACCCCGAAGGTTCTCAGATAGCTCAACTCCGCTACGATCGGCAACTGTTCACTTTAGCTAAACGATACGGGGATTTAAGAGAAGCGAGTAGGCCCATTCTTCGCCGATTTTCTCGTGCGAGTCGTGTCGGAAACACACGGGGTAACTTACTTCAGTGGTGGACAACAAAAGTCTAGGAGATGATTATGGGAAGTGAAAAAAATACACCCTTAGTTTGCGGTGGGATTTACCGTTCAAAAAAGGTAGATGGTCGGCCTACTTATACCGTTACGCTTACAAGCGTAATCGACGCGCCGAATAAGAGCCCTCTTGGTTTGATCCAAGCTATTGGGTATGCAGCGGAGAGAGTTGAAGAAGGGTCTGATAGACTAAATCAGTTTGATCTTGTCTATTCCCCTGTGCTTTCCGCGCCTAAAAAAGTTACGAAAAGAAAAGTAGCCATTAAAGAATAGAGGTACATGGTGGGGGACTATAGATTTCGTACTACGACTGAACTAGCTCCGTTAAGAGTAGCCTCTGGTAAGTTATTCTTACCTAACGACGTTGGCTCAAGAATTGAGAATATGAATCCGACTGAAGAGGGAACTCTACGGTCGGTTCGTGGTCCCCTACCCTTTTTACCCGACTACACCTCTAACGGTGACGCTCCCGCGAGTGGCCTTGTGCCAGATATATCTGTACCAACATACGGTAATATGCACGGGATTTGCCACACTACTCTAGGTAATGGTGATAGAGAAATACTATTAGTTCAGACTGGTGCCGAAATATGGCAATTTACTGGCTGGAATCGATCTTGGTATCTATTGGTAGGTAACTTAACTTCTGCTACGACACCGCAGATAACACTAGACCTAAAAGAAAACACTCGCCCACAGTTTCCTGCCCAGTTTGAGTCTACCTCAAATGGTGTTGTAATCGTACCTCAAGGTGGCCGTGCGCTATTTTACGACGGTTGGACTATCTTACCCTTGGGTTACTCTGAACAGCCGTCAGCACCTATGGCTAGAGGCCCGTCAACCCTGTACTTAGAATCGGGTTTAACGACTACCCCTCAAGAGAATACCTTTCGGTCCAGTTCTAATAATGACGGTTACGTTATAGACGCCCTCTATGGTACGCCTAGCGGGATGACGCCAATTTTTAACAAATGTAGGATTGGTGACGCACGCCATCCGGCTACTTTCCGTGGTTCAGAGATCGCCGCAAGCGCGACAGAAACGGATGTCGGTATAGTTGAAAGTACATCCATTAGATACGGGTGGTTAGACGCAGGTGTGTGGAGAGGTGCTGTTCAGTGGCTTGATTACTTCGGTAACTTATCCCCCTTATCCGAGAGGAGTGCGGAGATACGCTTTGATTACCAACCTTCTATATATAAAATTCCCGACGATCCGTTAGAGTACGTATTCGATCCAGAGTATGCACTTAAACAAGTCGCTTGGACTAAGATACCTGTAGGTCGAGAGGGTACAATCGGTCGCATAATGTATCGAACACGGAATATGATATCTAGCGGAACAACAGACTTATACGAATTATCCGCAGACTCTACAGGTAACCCAACATCCTTCGCGACACTCCCAGATAACACAACAGTATTTTACCCTGACAATATCCCAGACTCATGGCTTGGGGCAAAACCGGTAGAGCCTGTCTCTGTCCCTGAGTTTAAACTATGCCGCATGGCTTTTGGACGACTCTGGATAGGGAATACTGTTGACGAGCCGGGACTTATAAGACCTTCAGAACCCGGAAAATGGGGCACATTCCCAAAAGACAAGGAGATTTTCCCTGACCCTACGGGTGGGCAGGTAACAGGATTATGGGCCGCTAATGAGGGTTTGTTAGTCTTTACGTCTCGGAGCACTTTCTTAATTACACAGTCAGACGATGGGCAAGATTTTAAATCAGCTACGATAACGGCATCTGTTGGGTGTGTTGCTCCGAATACAATTAAGACGCAAAAAAGCGGGTTAACTATTTGGCTCGGTGAAGACGCATTCTATGCTTTCGATGGGGTAAAGGTAGAGAAGATTTCCGACGCTTTAGACGCTGACATAAAAAGAATGACTGACTCTAGACGTAGCCAAGCGGCTGCGGCTGTCGATCTACGCACGGGAGAGTATCGATGCTGGATGTCACTTGATGGGTCTAGAGAAAACAATACGTGTTTTATTTTTGACGGTATAGGTTGGCGTAGGCGAAACGATGTCTACGCCTTTGATGTATGTGTGACCGATGACCACAGAAAATATATGATCGCAGTGGGGAAGCATAACAATAAGAATGGTGTCTGGTTACTTGATCATGAAGTACAGTCTTATCAACCACTTGCGACAACATCACGGAAATCCCTAGTTGAAACAACATGGATGACTGCGGCAACATCACGTGAAAAGAAGACGGGTTACGTCGTGTACTTATGGTTACGCGAAACAGCTAACAGCACAATTAACATTCAGGTTATGCGCGACTGGCGTAACACAATCATAGAAACAACAACCGCAAAGCGTTACTCTGGTGACGATATACCTCCCTTCTGGAACTCAGCTGTCTTAGGGGCCGCATCGACTAAATGGGCAAAACGAAGACCATACTGGACTCGCGCCGCTGTTTACGTGCCGTCAGCAGAAGTATTTAAGTTTAGAATAGAGGGCGAAGGCTCATGGGAATTTGTTGGGTTGCAAATAGACGAGGCTCCCCGTTATGCTGGTGGTGCCCGTATTCCACCATAGGACTTTATTATGGCTTGGCGTTATCCCCCGCACGTAGTTAAACCTACGCGTGTTGTAGAAATGGAAGACTTGAATGAGAATTTTCAAGTTTACGCAGAAGAGGCTAGTGGTCACTTAAATGCCCATAATTTTGCTTCGGGTATTTTTACATCTAATCGCACGCGTCTCGCCGAGGATATTGGGGTACGTTTATACCGAAATATCCAAGTGTCAGACTCCGTACCTGTTCCCCCACTTAACGCGTTTAGTCTAGAGCTTACTGGTAACGATAATTGGCTACCTATACCTGACATGTCACTCACTGTGATCAGCCCCGGATCTTCTATCTCTATTTCTTTTTCCGGTCAGTTTGACGGTGGTACTCCAACAAATGGTGTGATGTTTGGACTCGAATTAAATGGGGCCCTCTTACCTAATTCGGTTGTGGGTGGCTTAGACCTACAGAATGACAACCAATCGTTCGGTTTCAACCAAGGCTTTTTATCAAATGAAAATATAATTGGTTTATACGGAGAGCGTTTAGGTGTATGTGTGGAAGAGATAGTCAGTCTTCTTCCCGGTACATACGTAATACGGCCTGTCTATTTTTTACCTGTACGGACAAAAGCTGGTGCCGATCCTATTTATATTAACAATCGTGAGATAATCATTATTGAAACTGTGAGATAAACATGCCTGATATCGATTATCCCTACTTGCCCGAAGGATTAGCTTTCACCGCAGATAGCTTAAACACACGTTTTTCCACAGTAACTAACGGTGTGAATGATCTAATGGATTACTCAGGTGTGGCCGGTACGTTTCATGAATCTCATTTACCGAGCATGGTTCCCGGACTGGGTACAGGGTTAACTGCTACATATCCATTATCTAGTGGTTACACTAATGAGTATACTACTTTTGGTTCAAACTCGGGTTGGGAGGTAATAGGAGTTGGTGCCAATAAACTTGAGATTAACTTTACCCAGATTAGTCTAGGTATGGACCAAGCAGACTATATTGCCGGTTTATACGTTCTTATGAATGTGGTGTTTCAGTACGCCCAGCCTCTTAATCCAGCAGGGACAGGCGGTGAAAATATCTGGGCCGCGTTTTGTATTCAGTGGTCTGACGATTTAGTCACTCCCGTCTGGAATACAATTTCTCGCACTGAAAGATTCATCTCGGGTTTAGGTTTGGCTGCGAACGATCAGCCATTGCCCGGTTCTTCTGCATCGACAACTTACCCCGATGGCACAGGTGGGTATCAAGAAGTTGCGATACGTACTCTTATTCTGCCATCTGATATAACTCCGGGGACCACTATTCGTGGTGTACGTGGTGCTGTAGCAATGTACATTAAAACAGCTCCGACTCCGGGCCCTACGCGAAATGTTGGTGTAGGTCAGGGTAGCATTTCTGTTATTCCTCTTCACGCTAAGGTAATGACTTAATGCCAAATATTACTTTACCAAATTACCCTTTTACTGATGGTACAGCACCTACGGGCACTGATATCTCGGAAAATCTGTATAAAGTAACCGCTGGTTCACCTGTTTCATACGAGGTGATTAACGGACATTTAGACGTAACTAACTTAGATACTTCATGGGCAAAGATTAACCGTACTTCGGTTCAGTACAACACTTTATCAATCTCCGATCAGTTCGGGTCTACTGCAAACTTAGACTATATCGGTAAACTATTCCCCGGATATACTCCATCGACAGCACAGGCAGAGATACCGGATGACGATATCACATACTCAGACTTATACTTGGGTGTTCCCGGACTAGGTGCTTCTTTTTATCTTCCGTATAGGGCAGTTGTTATTTTTACATGGAATGTAATGTGGACAAATGACGGGCAGACAGCAGGTGGCTCGGACAATGTTGGTTATCAGTCAAACATGCGTTTATTTTTAAACGGTGCGATGCAGTCAAGTTCATACCGGCGTGTGGCCCATGCTGTTATGCGGACTGATATCTCGGGTGCTGCATCAGTACCATCACACTTCGGTAAAGATAAAAATAGATACTGGAACGGACACTTTACAGTAGAATTAGATGCTGGGTTCCATACGGCAAGTATTCGAGTCCTAGCTAATGCAAACGTTAAGCAGACTCGGATATTTAATCGGGGTTTTAGGTACTTAGCTTTTCATAGACCTGTGGGGACATAGTAAATGGCTGAAGAGACTACATTTGAAAAGCCCGCTCCACTTGACTTGGGGAGTCCGCAAGGCTTGCGTAAGTGGTTTCACCTCAGTGGTCGGCATTATCCTGAAGAACGGGAAAAAGAAATGTTGTCCGAGATACCTCGATTGATCGAAGATTCTCAGTCTTTTTCCACCCAAAAAGAGAGAGACGATTATTCGGAATACCTTCGGGCTAAATACACGCGTGATCCCATCAGTATACCCTCACGCTACCGTAGGGAAAACTTGTCTGTCCGTGGTGTTGCTGCGGATAAGATACGTGAAATGCAGTCTAGTGCCACGCCTACGCTAAAGAACTTTTACCGTGATGTCTCATCTGGAAAAGTTCCTTTATCTCTTGAAGCGAATCTTGAAAGTATGGGGTCATCTGTCGTACCCAATACAAACGAACCTTTAGATAAATATCAACATAATATCATGGGCCCTACTAGTTTTACCGATATACCCAGCCGAATACGTAACCGCGTCGGTGCTCTGGCATCAACTAAACATTTAAATCCAAGCCCGTTTACAGAGATTATTCGGAGTGGTGCTGAAGATTACCTAGAGGCTCCAGTATCTACAAATGACTTAGCTAAGAAAGCCGGTTCTCTAGCCGGTCATGCCTTCACGCCCCCTATCGCCCTCGTGAATTATACCATTCCTTCTGCGGTGTATCAGGGAGTCAAGGATCTTGGTAGCATGGGGCCTATGAAGCGAAAACGTTTTTCCGACGCTATACTTAAATTAACTGGTCAGCAACCAAAAGATAAATGGGCAGGGGGTTCGTCTGGATTGGATAATTATTATGATGAAGACGGTACTCTTTTGGTTAGAGAATAAACTATGGGTATAATTATGGAATCTGTAACAGAGAAGGAGTTATAAAATGGATCCTGCAACAATAGCTATGATCGGGGGGAAAGCTGCGGGAGCGGGCGTTAACCTAGTAAAAAGTCTCGTTGGCTCTAAGTTGGGTCGCCAGCAGAAAAAATCTATTATGGACAGGCAGAGAATGGCCGCGAATAGCCCTCAAAACCTTGGGGTTGTAGATAAAGAGCAGCGCATGGGTAAAGCTAAAGAGCAGATTGCGACCGGTATAAATTCTAGCTTTAACACAGCGGTGCGGCAGCGTCTTGCAGAGAGAGGTGCGGGTCAGAATCGAGGTGCTGACTCACAGCTTATTAGTAGTCTTGCTGACGGTACGGGTAAGGCTGTCGCTGGGGCTTCTGCCGCGTTAGAGTCTGCTGATATCACAGCTGAGAAGGCAGATATCGCAGCTTTAGATGCTGCTACAGCACAGCAGCAGCAGATTGAAGCTGGGCAGCAAGCGCAGCAGGGTCAGATGATCCAGCAAGGGTTTGCTGGTTTACAGGAAGGTGGTAAAGATCAAGTGTCTCTGGAAGAAGGTAAACTACAGTACCGAGCAGATAAGCAAAGTCTTGCCTAGACTATATATGGGGGAATAATGCCACAAGATAACGAACAATATTCAAATTTCAACACTGCGTTTACTGACTTATCCGACAAGGGATATATCTATGATATTGCTCGTTCGTCTCACCTTGACGGCAGTAGACGGAAAGCAAGGGGGAACGTCGCTGAGAGAGGTGGGATAAAGGGGTTGCAAGCACGCGGTCTAGCTAAAGATCCTAACTACTACGACAAGTTAAAGAATGACATCATTAGCTTAGAGCAAGATAAGAGATCTCTTAGCGAAGGTAACATGTCAGACATGGAAAAGTTCGCTATGCAAAAAGCGATCGATTTAGTTGAGGCACGGGAAGGTAATAACGCTACGATTAGGGCTGCACTAACTAAAGCTAAGGCCAGCTTACATGGGATTGGGGTAAAAGGTAAGACCCAGTTTGGGCTTATTTCAGCAAAGCCCGGTCGCTTCAGCGACGGTACACTTTTTGATAATATAAATAAGGCTGTCGTTGAGCAAAGAGAAAGGGGGGGGAGCGGAAACCCCGGAGATTCACCAACGGCAAGAGCTTTGGTTAGGGAGCAGTTTTCTGGGATGCAAGCTGACTTAAACCGATTACTGAAACTTGAAGATCCTATAGGCCAAGCCAACGAAAGGCAGGTAGAAGCTCTGGTGGATTATCGTACTCTTGTCGATTACGCGAAGGCTCAAGGGGAGGATCTAGGTGACTTTTATGAGCTACTGCCGCATGAAAAAGATACCCACAATAAAGTAATGGCCACATGGGAAAGTTTAAGTCTAAATTCTAACGAGTCGGTTACCGAGGAGATAGAAAATATAGTTAGGGCGTTACCTCAAGGTACGTCAAAAACAAGTAGCCTGTCTAAAGATGTTCTCTCCTCGTACGAAGAAATTTTAGGTGCGCTGTCGAATGTTTCCGGTGACATGAAGCGTAACATACCGCTTGAAAGAGCTTACGATTTACAGATAGCCTCTAAAGAAGCCCTTGCTAATGCTGACCCTTTCGCGCTACAGGCAGAGATTCTAGCACACCCCCACTTTGATCAAGTAGCTGGTATAATAGGATTTGATCCCAACACAGAGTACGGACGCAAGTCTACGGTTACCTTTATCCGACAAGGGGGGACGATTGCGCACAAGTCAATGCGTACACCTGAAGATGTCGGCAATGATATGATAAATGGCAAGATAGACTTTTCTAAATTCTACGACACTAGACTCGACGAAAAAGACTTTTCCGAGTCAACTATGCCGACACCACCAGAATCGGATCCTGTTCCTGAAGTCGATCCCGCGCTAC
>TARA_R110000851_G_scaffold68147_4_pt1 | contig 11828 bp, 17 predicted proteins | sample TARA_R110000851 | Tara Oceans TARA_R110000851 (sample SAMEA4397627) | marine metagenome | biome: Polar Biome; feature: [DCM] deep chlorophyll maximum layer (ENVO:01000326); material: water (ENVO:00002006), including particulate matter (ENVO:01000060) such as... | depth 17 m | reverse complement strand
GCATTGTCGCCTGTGCCTGTTGTCGTAACAGTTACGTTTCTAGCACCACCACCTAAAAAGGTTGTTTCTGCCATTGTAGCTGCTGTGTTTGGTCGGGCTGCTGTGACTAAACGATCAGGGTCAGCTGCGTTTTCGTCAGTTATGAATGCGACTTGTACGTCTGATCCTGACATATTAACCTCCTACAATTAGGGGAGTTTTACCTCCCCATCGTTATTACAATGTTTGGAATACAGCAATATACTTAACAGTAGTTGCGGCAGTAGCCAAATCAGCCCCTATTGGACGCAAAGTAACAAAAATGTTTCTTGCGGCTGCGCTATATAAAGCTGCTGCAATAACAATAGCTTCTGAAGTAGCCGGACCACCCTTAGGACCAATACCTGCGGTAGCAAAAGCATTAGCTGCTTGACCGTGAGAGTTTTCAATAATGTATAGCGGTACATTAGCTGTCCAAGTTACGGCAGCACCACCATCATCAAGTATTGCAGTAGCGGCTAGTAACTGTGCGCCAGCAGATGCTGTACCGATAGAAATATCAAGGTCATTACCAGAAGAGCCACCTGTAACAATGTTGCCAGCAGGATAAGCTATTAAATCTTTTAGAATAGTTCCCGCAGGTTGAGCAATTGTGACGATAGTGTTTGTGTCATCTGTTACTGCAATAGTGCCTGTAGTTGCAGTGACACCAATTAGTTGAAGACTGCTTGCAGCACCAATAACGACACCACCAGTAGCAGAAGTTACACCTGTAACTCCAAGCGTTCCTGTAGTTGTAGTGTTTCCACTTGAATCAATGTCAAAGTTAGTAGTTATGGCACCTGTTACGGCGGCTACTGAAATTTGTTCGAACCCGTTTTTTGAAAGAATTTTTCCGTTAAAAGTTGAAGCCATTTGGCGTACCTCCTTATTAAGGTTTTTGTTTTAGCGTCATAATAAGTGTCTGCTAGGGCAGTCGCTAAAAAATAATTATTTTCCTAGAAAAATTAGGATATACAAAAAAGAAAGGAGGCACAAGTGCCTCCTTCTTAAAGTTGCTTCTAAAGCTACGCTCCTGGACTTCCGAACACACATCGTGGGTCAGAAACTCCAAAGCTGTACCTTTCTCTAGCTTTATATCGAACGTTACCTGTTTCAAAATCACCTTCCATAGATGTTTTAATTGAGGATCTTTCGAACTGTTTAAAGCCGTTAGGAGCATCAGTTTTTATGAAAAACGCATCGGTGTCTGTTAGAAAGTGGTTAACCACATATCCTTCAGGCAACATTCCCATGTTTCGCATAGCGTTTACATCATTATCTGAACTTCCTGGACGAAGGTTAGAAGCCATTAGCCGTTCGGCTACAAACTGCAAGGCAGGTGGAATAATTAGTTTTTTCCCTTGCAAAGCGATTTTTAAGCCGCGCTCGTCAATAAAAGCAGCAATATCTATGAGTGATTGCTCTAGCGATGTTTCGTTTAAATCCGCCGGAGTAGATAACTCATTTCTAAGGCTTCCCCCACCTACGGTTGGATGGGCTGTTGAGCATAGCTCTACTCCATCTCCGAAAGTGACCGAAGAGCTAAATGCATTGTTTAACACATCAGCTGCCTTTACTTGTTTTGTGTTCGCCATTGAACGAGCTAGTGCCTTAGTATAGCGAGTAGAAAGTTTGTCATAAAGGTTGTCCTCTATGGCTTCTTCCGTTATCGCAAACGCTAGTGCAATAGTTTCGTGTGTATAGCGAGCTGTGTAGGCTTCGTTTGCAGAGTCATAAACTACTGCTGCGCCTTCACCTTTTAGAGGTGCGGCTCCAAAACCAGACAACATGACTTCCTCTTCAAACGCTCTGTCTGATGATTCCATCTCAAAAATTTCAGTATGCTCATTGTCATACCGATCGTACTCCATCCCAAACAAGGCGTTAAGTCCTGGCTCAAGCTCTTTTAGGAGTTGTGAACGTGAAATAGCCATATCCTATTACTCCTTAAATACCTGCACCAGTACCGTTAGCATTGTAACGATAAAAGTGATTGTTTAACATAACAATGGCGAGTCGACCTGCTGCGGTCGCGTCGTCATTCCCTGTGCTGTCCTCAAAACCAATTATTCTCAGATTGAGAGTATTAGTGGTTGCTGCTGTACTAACTGCAAGCTCACCTAAAGAAAGACCAGTAGTGGCGTTTCCTGTTACGGCGGTAGCAAAGTTAGCATTTATATTCCTAATGGAATCGGCAGCGGCAGCATTACAGTTGATCAAAAACAATTGATCAGGGTGAGCTGCTATGAGTCCGTTTACAGCAGTGCTGGCTTTAACAGCACTTGTCCCCGGATATTTGTTTGTAAAAGTGGGTTTACCGTTTAAATCGATATACTCACACCCTAAAAAAGATCCCAAAATAGGTACCGTACCACCTGCGGCTGCGCCGACTATGTCTATCAATCCGTTTGCAAGTGGGATAACAGGGGTTCCTTCAAATATCACACTAGAAGTTCCTGCTACAGCACTTGTTTGGATTGGAAAAGACATAATACCGTTGGTATTAGAACCTGCTCCGAGCATTTTGTATGGACGTAGTCCAAAAGCGGCATCTATGTTAGCCATTGCTCTATCCTTTTAAAAATTATTCTGACGGTCTTTGGCCGCCGAATGTTACACGAGATTGCCTTTCAGGTTTTTGAATAGGCATGATTGGATTGTTCTCCCTAAGAAAATCATTTTCGACGGCTTCAATTTGATCGTCTCTTTTTCTTTTAAAGTATGCGTCACGTTCTGATTTTATTTCTATAGGGAAACGAGCTAACACCAAACCACCTACCCCTATTATTCCGGCATGTTTGCCGTCTTCAATAGTAGGAGCTAGAAAATTCGGGTACTCGTCGGCACGAACTAATTCAAAGCCTTCGCGTAGCCTAGCAGAAAGATTTTTGTCGTCGTTAGAACCCATAATAGAAGTACGGATCCAACGGTGAGTGAAGCCTTCTGGGGCTTCTGGAGCGTCTAATGAAGACGGTGGACGCCAAGGTTGTCGGCGTTTTTCGGTTTCCCTTGTTTGGGTCTTGCGTGGGGCTTGATCTGTCATGATCTTTTTTTCCTTCACGTTAGTTAGTGCGTTCAAAAGCTGCTTTTTTAGCAACTTCGTCTGCGTATTTGTTTAAGGGTACTCCCATTTTCTTCGCCATTGCAACTTGGGAAGCAGAAAGAGTTACTGATTTTCTAGATGGCTTAGAACTTTTTCTTCCTGCGGAAGCTACTACAGGACTATTTTGATCTTTTTGTTTGACAGTAGAAAATTTATGAGGAAACGTTTCTTTCATCTGAACGTCTAACGAGTCGTAATACTCTTGCGACCCTACGAAACCTTCTCCTCGTTCTGCTTTCATAGTATTATGAAAAGACAATGCGGTTAACGTCATTGGTTCGTCATTTCCAAACCACTCGTTTATCTCCGCCCATTCCTCTGCTTTAGGGTCTGTTTTTGGTTGCAGTTTTTGAACAGGTGGAGCGTTTTGAGCAGGTTGTTTATCAAGAGCTATTTTTTGTTCGTTCTGTTGTTTAAAATAATTTAAACGCTGCTCTTCTACGGCAGTGTCAGCCATTAGTTTTGTGGTTTTAGCAACTTGTTCTGCGTCGCCTTTATCGTAGGCTTCTTTTAGTTGCTGTTCAAGCATCGTTTTAGATAAGTCAAGCCGTTGCTCGAACTCAGACATAAACGAATCACCCGTTTGAGTTTGTTGGGTTTTTAAGTTTTCGTTTTCTGTTCTAGTAAATTCTGCTATTTCTATAGCAGCTTGCTCTCTGCGTTCGGCTTCTCTTAATTTTGCCGTAAGTTTGTTGATTCGTTTTTCTACACCCTTACTGTGTTCTCTAAGTTCGGTTTCATTAGAATCAGCTTCAACCTCAGGTTCTACTGTTTCTTCAACAATTTCAATTTGTGCTTCAGTCGGTTGTTCTAACTCGACTTCTACACTTTCGTCTTCGTTATCGTTTAGCTCTTGCTGTGCTTCTGGCATGGTCAACTCCATGAATGTTAAATATGTATTATGTCTTCGGGGTTATTTATTTTAGCTAGTATTTCGTCGTCGTTCAGTAACCTTACTTCTCCGCCTTCTATTTTAAACCGACTTCCGGCATACCTGCCAAAAATCACCCAATCGCCTTCAAAACACCAAGGCTCTCTTAATGCTCCAAATTTATCTTGGTCTTGGTATGCAAGTTTACCTACTTTCAAAACATAACCACAAACGGTGGTCAAAGCTTCTCGCTCTACAGTAGAGTCTGCTAAATATATTCCACCTTCGGTTTTTTCTTTTCCTCGGTAAGGAAGTATCAACACCCGCCAACCCGTAGGTTGCGGTAGTTTTTCCATCATGGGTAAATCTATGCTTTCTACTTCTGATTGAGCAGCTTTTTCTTGCATTTTTTGTTCTAACTCAGAAACGTTTTCAGAGTCAGAAGAAGCGGGGGTTGTTTTATCTTGCCATTGTCTGACGTGTTTTGGTACGAACAATTTAGGTTCGGTCATCTTTTTCCTCACTTTCTAGCAGGTGTTTTAATTCCTGTTCAATAAAATCAAGTTCTACAAGTTTAGCTCGTAGTTCTTTAAATGATTCGAAAGTAGAAACAGGACCATGACATATTGTGTCGGTAACTGATTCCTTTCGGTCACGAATTATTCTAAGCAATTTTTCGTAAATGTAAAGGGTCATCATAAAGTTTTTTACTCTTTGTCGTAATCTCTATAAAATTTAACTACCGTAATGATGTTACTGGTATACCTTTTTATTTCAGCCATGTTAATAGCTAAGTTTTCATATTGCTTGGTTGTCAACGTGTAGTAGGGTTTTGCAGGTGCTTTGCCTTGTTCAACTAACGTTAAGTATTCTCGCATTAAGTCTGGTGTTAACACCTCAAATCGCACGTCGGTTAACTGCATTTCCATTGGCAACGGTGGGTGATACATAGGTGGTCGTTCTGCAATGGTTTTTACTTCCACGGGTTTTACAGGCTGCATCAACGAGCAACCGTTTAATAAAAACAGACTAACCGCGAACAGAAACAGACGCATCTGGAACCTCTACTGGGGTATCTTTTTTAGGGTCAAACTGGTTGGGGTCTGTCATTTTGATTAGTTGAACTTTAAGCTTTTTGGTACCGTTGTTGACCCTTGATTCAATTAATTTTGGCTTGGCTAGTGCTAGGTTGTTCATGTCGTGTTTAGAAAACTTATCTCTAAGATTCCCCACCTGCCGTAGTGCCTCGTTTTTCTCTGCTTCCATACTATTAAGTTGGAAACTGATTTGTTCTTGCTTTTGTAAGTAAGCGTCAATAGAAGCGTTTTGTTCTTCAATTTTTCCTTCAAGAATAACTTGATTGCCTTTAAGTATGCCCATCTGGTTGTTTAGGTGCTTTATATAACTAGCCGAACCCATTAACAACACACCTAAAATGATTGCAAGCTTAAACCCCACTAATAGTCTCCCCACACTTTTACTTTAGTACCGCCCCAGTATTCAACTGCTAGACCTGCTTTAACTAGTTTTTCGTTAATTGAATTTTCTTCAAGATCCCAAAGCACACCAAGAATACGCCCGTACTTACCGCGCCCTTGTGACTCTAACACAAAACCGTCTTTGGTTAGTTCTTTTAGCAGGTCTTTAGCTTGTAGCCCTAGTTTCTTTTCTGCTAAATCTCTAGTGCGTGATTCAGGAGTATCGATACCGACAAGTCTGACCCTTTGTTTTGCAAGAATGATTTTAAAACCTAAGTCGATGTTAACGTCTATCGTATCGCCGTCGACCACACGGTCTAGTGTACATTGGTATACAAAAGGTTTAGCCATAACTATTTCCTAGACATCCAAGCAGATGTTCCCATATACGCGCCCACAACACCTGCTTGGGCAATGTAAAAAAGACCTAACAAGTCAGCAAGAGCTGCTACTCTCGATTCGGTAACCATAGGCGTAAACAACACCATGCTAAACACCAACATAGAACCCATAGCAATCCACGCCATTTTTTGTTGTGCGTCAGCTTTTTGTTCTCTAAGTTCTAGTTCCATCATTTCTTGCGACCGTTGTATTTCAGCGTCGGACACAACGCCATCGCCATCTAAATCAAACTCTGCGTATTTAGATTCTGGATGCAGTTTTTTAGCAGTAGGTTTTTTGTTTGTCATGCTGTTTTGTTTATTTTATTTTGAGCTTTTTTAGACAAGTCGCTAAAATGAACTAACTTTTGTGAGGTTTTAGTATGGCCTTTATTTGTGTGTAAGTCGCCGTTAGGCATTTTATGAGTGCTGCCTTTCCAAAGTTTGCCTGCTTTGGTGTAGTGTTTAACGTTTTTCATTAGCGACCTGCCTTCCCCCAGCCTTTTAAAGCTGCACCCACGCCTTGAGGACGACGGGGGTAGGTGTTTTTTGCGTTTCGTTCTGCTTGATCTCTCATCATTTTTTTCCCTGTTTCCAAAGGAGATTTTTCGATGTATTTTGTGTGTGTTTCTTTTTCGTACGCTATAATTTCTTCCCCAGTTTTTGGACTACCGTCTTTACGGTTTACTGGTTTTTTCATAACACGTCCTCCTTTGTTAAGACCAACAGCCCCAGTTATTCTACCTTCTTTTCTAGCTTGCCTAAGTGCTGCGTTTTTTTGCCTGAGTGCCTTGTCTTTCATAGCTTGCCGGATTTTTTCGTTTGATGTTTTGATTGATCGATCCGCCAATTTATTGCCTATGCCAGCACCTGCTTTTACACTGCCCCCTAATAAAACAGCTCTATCAACCATTTTCATTTTTCTTTTTTCTGCGGCTTTTCTTTCTGCTTCTCTTTTCCGCGCAGCTTCTTGTTTTGCTCGGTCGGCTCTAAGTTTAACAGCCGCTTTGCGTTTAGCGTCACCAGTCAAACCTGCCGCTTGTGATTGCGCTTTAGTTAGCCCCCGTTTGTTTTTGTCCATTGTTTTATCCTTTGCTCCGTGTTGCTCTGGTTCTGCCTCGTTTTGCAATACCGTCTATGGATTTGTTTTTCACAACGTGCCCACCGTTTTTAAACAATTTTAATTGTTTGTTTGCAGGCGCTACCACGTTTTCAGGCAGTTCGTCAACACGACGTAACATTTTAGTGCCTACGGTTTCGCTTATCTTTCCGTTTTTTATTTGGTTTTTTATTACTTTAGGCACATTGTATTTGTCTGATATTTTTTTGCCTGCTTTTATAGCTCTGTATAAAGCGGCGGCTGCGGGTATTTGAATCACCTACGTACTCCTATTGTCCTGTTTTGCCATTTGCGTTTTGGGCTTGTCGTTCTCTAGCAATTTGAGCTCGCATGTTTGCAATACCTTCGGTGCTTTGTATTCGTTCTCTGGCAACGTTACTTGTTTCGTTTAAGCGTTGTTGGTCTAACTGTAGTTTTTGTTGGTCTAACTGGTTGTCTGCTTCTAAATCCATTTGTCGCATTTGCAGTTCTTGGCGTTTTATTTCAACCAAAGGGTCTTGCTCTTGCTGCGGTGGATTAGCTTGCATGTATTCGGACATCAACTGCGCTTGTATTTGAGCCACCATATTAGCGTGTTGTTCGGGTGGTTGTTGCTGCGCTTGTTGGTTTTGCTGCATCTGTTGGTCGTGTATGGTTTGTGCTTTTAATCCTATGTGTTCAAAAATATGTTTTTCTAAAGTCAACAAAACCGAAGGCTGCATCTGCGCTACTTTTGAGCCCATATAGGCTTGATGCACCGTTATATGAGAATCGTGGTCTTGCTCAGCAAACGCTTTTAATTGTCCTTGCCCCGCTGCCACCGTAGACGCGGTTTGGTTTTCGGTAGCGGGGTCAATAGGTTCGGGGGCAGGTTCGGGTTTTAATATTTGATCAATATTGTTTACCCCTAACGCTTGGTACACCCGTTTGTATGCTTCGTACATGTTGTGCATCACTGGGCTACTGTTTGCTAGTTTTAATTGTTCTTGAGCAAGCATTACCCGTTGCGACATACTAAATATGTTGGGGTCGCTTACGGGCAGTATGTCTACGCGGTTGTCAAAATCAGAGCTTTTTATTTGTGCTTCTGCGTTTACTTCATAAGGGTAAGGTTTTGGGTCTTCGGAAATCAACCGAGCAAGCATTTTTAACTCGTGTTTCATACTTGCGTGTAGTCGTTTGTGAACCGAGCTTACTACTTTGCTTCCACGTTCTAGTAAAGCAATAGTTGTTCCTACGGGTGTTTCTTGGCTGCCGTCGCCTACGGCAAGGTCGGTTGTGCCAATAAAACGTTGAGCGGCTTCGACCACAAACCCCATTAATTGAAACAACGTGCCGCTTGGTTCTTTGTAAGGTAAAGGCATTAAACTGGTACGTAAATCGCCTCCTGGAACGTCAACGTCTCTAAACTCTCCTGGACTCAACGGTTCGCCTTCGTTAGCTATTCGTATGCCTCGGGCTTTAAATCCGGCAGGCATGTTGGCTAATGTTCCGGCGTCTATTAGTTGGCGTAAGTTAGCGGTTGCGGTGCGGCTCAGGTTTCCCATTAAATGTATTAAGCCGAACCCGTAAAAACCAAGTCCGGGAGTAAACTTGTACTGCACAAAATGACTTATGGTGTTTTTCATAGGGTCAGATTCAGTGTAGTTGCGCCTAATAGACAAAACGTCCTTAGTGTCTTTACACACCGTAACTATATAAGGAAGTTTTATATCGGTTTGCTCTCCGGTGTCGTCTGTGTCCGGATATTCTTCTAAGTCTAAATAACAATGGCACTCTAATAAAGTGTATTCGGTGTCGTTGTCGTTGTCGTCTAAACCTTCTAAGTCGTTATACTTTTCTGTTATTTCGTCGGTCGATTCGTTCGACCCACCTTTTAATTCCATGTCGGCGTAAAAACCACTTACCTGTTGTTTCCGTAAATCGTTTTCTGAAATTTTTATTATGTGTGTTACTCGCTCAGCAGACTTTAGGTCGGTGGCGGTGTAAGGCACAACAACGTCTTCGGCGGGTACGAACTTGCTTACAGGTCTACCTAGTACGTCGTCAAAATATAATTTTTTGAACGCACTGCCCGCTAGTCCTAAAAAGTAAAGCATTTGGTCAAACTCAGGTTCGTACTCTTCCATTTCGTGCATTAAAATGTAGTTTAAGTATTCTTGTACCCGTTGTGCTTGCGCAATGGTTTCGGGATTTTCTGCTCCTACAACCTGTGCTCTTACGGGTCCCGAACTAGGAAGCATTTCTTTGTACGCCCCCGCTTGAAACTGTGTTACGGCTTCGTTTAGCAGCGGGTGTATCACGCCTGTTGCGCCTTCAAACGGTTGGGAACGGTTTTCGTATTTTAATCCTAGTAAGTCTAAACCGTTGGTATAGGTTTCTTCCCAGTCTTTGCGTGACGTTTTGTCGTCTTGTACGCTTGCCCTTAACTGGCTAGAAACTTTGTTTAACGTTTGGTCGGACAGCAAAGGCACAAGGTTGTCAAAAAACGACTCGGGCTCACCGCCAAACGATTCTTCGGGCAGTTCAAAATCTATTTGTACACTTCCGTCTGGCGATTCGGTTTCCGTAATTATTTCTATTTCTTCTGGCTGCTGTAGTTCAGTTTCCAAAATATCCATGTCTTGTAGCGGTGCTTCTAACAAGCTGGGTTCTATGTTGGACGGTTTAAAAACACTTGCCATTAGTAGTACATCCTTTGTTTATATTCCGGCTCGTCGTCTTGGTAATCTTCGGGGTGTGCTATAAACCCGCCTTCTCTAAAACGCCGCAACGCCTGTGTAACGGTGTCTACGTAATCGTCGTGCTCCCCTGCCGGAAACGCCGCACATTCTTCAACCACTTCTTCTGCCCAAGTTGTGTCTGGACACCATACTAACCCAGATTCAAATATAGGAGCAATAGCGTTTACACGAGTAAATTTATCGTTGCCTCTGCTTGGGCTGTAATTCAACACGGGTATACCCATTGTGCGCAGCTCTTGGGTCAACGGCATACCACTGGCTTTAGCTTCGATAAGCACACATTCAGGATCCCAGTATTGGTATTCTTGTAAAGCACGGCGGCGTAAGTCAGGAAAGTCCCATCTGCCTCGGGTAGCGTCTACTAAAATTATGTTAGGCGGTCCGCCTTCAATGGGGTAAAAAACACCCCATGTAGTTATGGCGCTGTAGTCGGCGTTGGTTTGTTTACTAAAAGCGGTGTCGTAGCTTTGCATAATGTATTCTAAAGGGGGTAACGTTTTTTGTTCCCAAGTGTTCCACCAGTCGCGTTTTAAAATAGCACTGGTTTCGCTAGTGGGGTTTTGCTGCCATTGGGCTTCCCATTTGCCTACGCTTAAACTACCTTTTACGGCTAGCAAATCTTTTTTGTTCCAATACTCCGGCCACATGGGGTTGTCGGTGTCGGGCAACAGCGCCGGAAATTCGACCACTTCCCACTTATCGGCTAAAATATCTCTGGCTTGTTGTTTTAATAACTTACCTGTTAAGTCGTTTTCTGCCCAACGGGTCATTACAATCACTATGGCACCATTGGGTTGTAACCGTTGACGTGGTCCGCTGGTGTACCATTCGTAAGCGTGTTCCATTGCGGTGGGGCTTAAAGCGTCTTGTTCGGAATGCGGGTCATCAATAATCAACAAATCTGCACCTCGGCCTGTAACTGCACCCCCTACGCCTGCGGCAAAATACTCGCCGCCGTTTTCGGTTTCCCAACGTCCGGCTGCTTGGCTGTCGGCACGTAAGACCACGTTTTGAAACACTTTTGTGTATTCGGCGCTGTTCATTAAGTTACGTGTTTTGCGTCCAAAGCGGTAAGCAAGTTCTGCGGTGTGGGTTGTTTGCATTATTTTTAAAGTAGGTTTGCGTCCCATTAACCAAGCAGGCAGTAAGTAACTGGCAAACTCAGACTTAGTGTGTCTGGGGGGCATGTTTATAATCAAACGTTTTAAATCGCCGCTAGCTATGCGGTTAAATTTTTCGCCCATTATTTTATGGTGGTTGCCTTGTATGAACTCCGGCCACGCCGAACCAACAAAGGACATAAAGTCGGTTTTAGAACTTTCGGATTCTGAGATTTGTTTTGCACGGTCAAGTAATTGTGCGTACGACTTTAATCGATCTTCAGGAACTAGTGTTAAATCTATTGTCATATTTAATAATTTTTCGAAAATTTTTTCAAGCCCATGAACCTAGTTCCTTTATACACAAAAAAGGGAGGCAGGTTAAGGGTTAATTGTTCATAATTTTTTGATACATAATTATCTGGCTGGAACACAGTTAAACCCCTAACGGGCTTTAACTGTCTCCCGTCACGGGGGGTGCGCAAAAAAATGCCCCAATTAAGGGGCATTTTGTAGGCGGGGGGTACCCTAGCTAGCGGTTGGTTGTACCACTAGTTGCACGTTGCTGTTGCCCCAATGTGCTGCACTGGTACGCTTGCCACCACCGTTAAGCAATGCCACTGTAAACCATAACCAGTTACCGCCAAGCTTTGCCGCCTTGGTTTGCTTTTGCACGTTGGCTAGGTTACCGCCATTGTATGCAAGCGCTAACCCTGTTTGCCTAACACCGCCTGTAGCATTGGCAACCCTGCCTTTGCCGCCTGTTTGCCCCCAGTTATATGGCGTAATTGGTACCACTTGCACATTGGCTAGGTTACCGTTGGCGTGTTGCTGTACCCACGCTAACACTTGCGCGGGTGTTACCCCGTTTTTGGTGCATATGTTATGCACCGCGTATGTGCTTGTGTTAAGTGTAGGTGCTGCTGCAACATTAGCAGCGGTTTTTGTTGTTACTTTTTTATTGGTTTTAGCCATTTTGTTTTACCCTTATACCGTTTTGTTTAAGCATTATTGCTTGGTTGGTATGCCCTA
>TARA_R110000851_G_scaffold196017_1_pt1 | contig 11852 bp, 26 predicted proteins | sample TARA_R110000851 | Tara Oceans TARA_R110000851 (sample SAMEA4397627) | marine metagenome | biome: Polar Biome; feature: [DCM] deep chlorophyll maximum layer (ENVO:01000326); material: water (ENVO:00002006), including particulate matter (ENVO:01000060) such as... | depth 17 m | reverse complement strand
TCTTCAACTGGAACATAACGACCACTTATCTCATTCCAAGCATGGTCTTTGGTTGATGAATTGGATGTTGTCTCTATACCAACCACGTGTTTGTACCATTGTCTCATTACAAACTCTGGTGCTTTAACGTGGAACTGAACCTGTAGATGTCTGAATGGTGAGAAATGTTTGTGTTTAGCTAAAAAACGAACTAAGTTTTCATCTGACTTATCCCACTTCTCTTTACGTTTACCAAATGATACACGAGCAGAGTTAACTACTGTTAAATCATTTCCAAGTGAATCTATCACTTCGACAAAACCCTTATCGAGAACTTGTTTTTTCATCTACCTTGACCACGATATTTTTTCTTGAATCGTTTAGAACTGACTCGGGTACTATACTTTGTACCACCACCTTGTCCTTGTCGTGTTTTTTTTCTGGTTCTGTCTTTATTTGAATCTACAAAACCACCTTTTGCTTTTGCCATTATAACCTCTTAGTTAATTTACGGTAGTATTTTTGCTATCTTTTCTGCTAACCAATCTAATATTTCTATTTGATGTACGGCATATAAACAAAAAAATACTGGCCAACTATCTTTAATAAAATCTATAACAAAATCCATATTACTCTTCCTCTTGATTTTCTTCTGCGGGTTTATCAACTAAATCTTTTTTCTTAGCTGCTTTCTCTTTTGCTATTTCAGCCTTAAAGTCTTTCTTTTTACCACCACCATATTCGTAAGCGTGCCCTTCATTAATCAGTATATCATTTATACTAACTAACCCATCTTCTGACCTATCAACATTCTCTGATACTTCGTGTCCTACTGCATCTGGTGAAACAAATATCTCACCTAATACCCTACCGAATTTACCTGTACCATGTGATACGATTTTAAAGACTCCAGCCTCTAATAATTCTTTGTTACGAGCTTTAGCCAATAGACCTTTTGCCTTCTCATCTAAATCTCTTGTTCTTGATTCCCAAGTATCGATACCCATGTATCTAATTCTTTTCTTAATTTTCAAATCAAAACCCAAATCAATATAACAATCGATTGTATCTCCATCTAAAACTTTTACTAGAGTACCATTGTACTCAAATGATGCTGGTTTCTTAGCCATAATTTATCTCCAAAATAATTATCTGAAATAACGTTTATCGGTTTTCAGTACACATAAATATTGTTTAAACCTACCACACACATCACATGATACGGGTGTGATAGATTCCGTTGATGAATATTCAATCAGGTGTTTCTCAATGTGATTTTCAATCAAAGCCCAATCATCTTTATTCTTGACATTCATACTATCATGATCAACATCAGCTTTACAACATTCGGTTAACTTAGGTTTCTTTTTAGGTTTATCTTTATTTTTATATTTAAAGTAGTCTCTATCCAATGGTTTATTTACCATTTTATTCTTCAATTCTTCCTCAACTTTGCTTTCTTTAAAGCCTCTTTTTTCTTTTTATGTCTAGCTATGAGCATTTGTTCTTTTGTTCTTCGTTTGATTTTCTTCTTAGGTTGAACCTTAGTGGTTGGCAAAGTACCAAATAATTTTGGTTGTTCTTTTCCCTTATGAAACACATTACCATCCTTATCTACAAACTCACTCATAAAGTGCCATCCAGCTGGACGACCTGTAGATTTTCTTTTGGTTTTTTCTTCGTGTAATTCAGGAAACATTGTCATCATTTTCCTGTTGACTTCTCTTGAGCATTTCACTCCAATTGCGGTATCATCGACTGGAATGTATTCTCCACATTGACACATCATATAACGAACTCCTTTCTCTTCATATGTTGGTTGTATTTGTTTTTTCTTCATGACATTAATATACTTTAATATAACTATATAAGTCAAGCACTAAATGTCATAAAATTCTACGTCTATTATTTTCATACAGATAAATAATTCATTTCCATTTCTCAAAATTGTGTCGGCCAACCTATACTGTGATTTCAACTCATCACTAGATTGATTAGTATTGGCCGACACTTTTCCAAGAACGATATAACCATCGTCACCTATGGTGACTATTTTCACTTAATCTTCACTACGTTTTTCTTTGGTAGTTCAGGTTCTGTTTTTGGAACTGAAATCGACAATACTCCGTCTTTAAACTTAGCATTGATATTATCCCCATCAAGTAACTCTCCAAGTTGAAATGACCTCTTGAACGATGATGCCTTTAGTTCTCGTCTGATAACTTTAGCACCTTCTTCTTCCCACACTCCGTGTTTATCACCAGAGATAGTCAATACGTTATCTTCTACCTCTACGTTTAGTTGGGTTTTGTCTAATCCTGGAATCTCAGCAACGATACCAACTTTGTCATCGTATTCATATACGTTTACTTTTGGATATGCTGAACCTTGATATGGTTTAACACCAATCTGATTCGTAACCTCTGGATAATGTGTATCCATCATTGTATCAAATATCTTATCAAATGGTGTTAGAAATTCATCCCTATCTGGAAAGGGGAAATTGCCTGTGTGAAACATTAGTTTAGTCATTGTATTCTCCTATGTTAACTTTCGTCTAACATGATTTACCATCCCATTCATTTGGCGATGGTCTTCACTATATAGGTACAATAACTATACCACTTCTTAAACTCTGTCATTATGTCACTCTTAAATATTCTAATAAAACTTTATCTGTTGGTTTGACGTTTCTATTGTCATTCTGAAATATCTCCCAAGAATCCTTAGCATACTGACCTATACCATACAACTCATCAACGGATTTAAATCCTCTGACATAACCCTCACTCATCTTCTTTAATGACTTGGCTCGTCTATTATATAGTCCTAATGGTTTCAATAACTCTGCTAGTTCTGATTGATTAGCATTCATCATATCTTTTGGTGTTGGATACTTACTGAACAATTCATCCCTAATCGTATCCACCTGTTTTCTATTAGTTAGGTTTAATAACATACAACAAGTTAGCATCTTCCAACCATCAGGTTGATAAATTTCTTGTAGTAGTGGTCTGATTATCTTTCTAATCATTTAAGACTTATCTATATCCAAGTAGTTGTCCTCTTTCCACCATTCGATTTGTCTATTTTTTAGAGATAGTTTTAAATTTATATGGTATTGTTCTTCCGTCATTACTTTCCACAATTTATTAAATTCCTTTTCATCTATCTGCTTTAAATTTATAAAATATAGTTTTGCTTCTTCTTCGGTATATTTTTCATTTAAATCAACGGTGTGAACAATATTATCAAACTTATCAACCAGTACATATTTCATCTTTACTCCTCATTAACTATTTGTATTTTTAGTGAATCAAGGTGATGAACTCCACATAAATCGGTATAACCACAATATACAGTTATGGTATGTCCTATAAATTCTTCCCAAGCAGCAAACATCACGTTAGCTTCACCATCTTCGTCTGTCATACTTGCTGGATTGACTAAACTAACCCAATCAGTATTAATTAAATATTGATAATCCGTATCCCATTGTAAATGCTGTGACCAACCACATTCGGTAGTGGCATCTAACATCGTGTATGTTTGGGCTAGGTCTTGGTTATATTCTAAAATGTAACTACCATTAGCTGACTCTTGTAACTCAGAAGATATCTCTAATATACACCCATCACATTCTTCTACTCGTGTATCCTCACATCCAATTAAAAATAATCCTACAATTATCAATAACCTTTTCATTTACTATTCCTTTTCTTTTATCTCATCAGGATCAATGTCTTTCATCATCATAATTTTGGCTTTAGTTTCTTCCAACCATTGTATCCACTCATTTAGTAAACCAATGATTTTATTCTTATCCACATCATGATGCTCATTGTCAAGAATCTTATCCACCCAGGTTTTCACCATAGCAAGATAACCCGATAACCAAGTTGCTATCTCTGTTCTTTCATTTGACCATATTGAATTTCTATTCATTTTCTCTCTCGTAATAATACTAATAAATTTACTTAAAGTCAAGCAAAATATTTTATTTTTTGTAAATAAAAGTAAACTCTATTTGGTAGGACGTGGAACTATTCCAATCGGTTGCGATTGAAGTATGAGTCTGAAACTCTGAATTTGTGATAATGTAATTCATAAAATATTCCTTGCTATAATAAATATTTAATTAAAAAATAAAGGTTATAGAGACACTTCTATTCCAATCTTACCTTTATAAAAATCCGTACCTTTTAATCTCGATATTTCCCCAAGATTATATAATCTTATTTTATCTGTTAGCTTCCAAGACACCTTGAATTTATCTTCAAACTCAAAATTTTCATCAGGTGGAAAGTATCCATCAAATGTAGCTTCAACTTCTACCTTATCCCAATAAGTTTTCTTCTTCTTCGTACCTATTGAAGCAAAGGTTTCATATTCATTTAATTCATCGGTGGTTGAACGAGTGGTAAACCCACAACTTATACCTTTCCAACTTCTACGCCAGTCAAGTTTAGCATACTTGATAGATTTACTTTCTTTATTCATATACTCTGGTTTGAAATAAAGTCCATTATCTATCTTAATCCAAAATAAATCATCAATGTACTTCGTACCAAGCTCTTGTTCCCATTGTCGATTGACGTGAAAGAACTCATGTGTTAATCCAATACTAACTTCATAGTCATCTGGATTTGGTTGTTCATTTGGTGTTCTTATAGCATATGAACCAAACAACATAACTCCTGCTAATAAACTATCTAATATCATTTAAATCTCCTTGTTCCAAACCAATGGTCAATTGCACATTTTCCAAAATACATTACGGCTAACCATAATGATATTTCAATTACTTCAAAATACCCAAGTCCATTTAATACTCCAACATCCATTATTTTCTCCTAGTAGTTTTTGTTGTTTTACTGCCACTAACTTGTGGTTTAAATATCTTTTCCCAATTCATATCAAATATTTTTTTGTCGGTGATTCTACTTTTATCACCTTTACCATTTGATTGATTTTGTTTTTTCATAACCTAAAGCACTATCTCATGTTCATCTTCATATGTTTTCAGTATTCTCTTTACCAATGGGTGTCGGATACAATCTTCTCTTGTGAAAGCCATGTGGTCAACTCCCTCTAAATCTTTAAGTCTAAACCAAGCATCATAAAATCCACTCTTCTCATAGTTAGTAACACCATTGGTTTTGTACTTATCACATTGACTCATATCACCTTGTATAATCATCTTACAATTCTCTGATATCCTTGTCATCAATGTCTTGATTTGCATAGGTGATACATTTTGAGCCTCATCCAATATCACATAACAATTCTCTAAATTAACACCACGTAAGAAATTCATAACACCTATCTCTATCTTATTATCGTGTATCATTTTACTGGCTTTGTCTTTACCTACAATCGTATCCAATATAGTGAATGTTGATTCATTGTATTGTTGAATCTTTTGCTGTAATTCTCCAGGTAAAAACCCTAACTTATCTTCATTACCCACATCAACAGTAGGATTGATTATAATCAGTTTATGGTATGGTGTCCCTCGTCTAAGTATATCTTGTAGTGCCTTATAGATTGAAACATATGTTTTACCAGTACCAGCTATCCCATGACATAAAATTAACTGATTGTTAAAATCCCCAATCTTCGTGTGGAATAATTTTTGATTATCTGTTTTTGGTTTAAAATCATTGACTATCTTTGGTATTGCACCTATTGGTGTTTTATAAACTCGTTCTTTCCTCATCAGCGTGTTTTTTTGTATTAACCTTTTGTTGTTGTCGAGTTTTCTTTCTCTTATCCTTTTGAACTTTAGTAGTAGGAATTGGAAAGTCACTCATTGTTAGAGTTTTATTTAGTTTCTTTTTCTTTCTTTTTTTCATACTAATCACCATTTAATTGGTGGTTTATAATAAGTGTGGTTTTGCCTCAATTGTACCGGCTTGGGTGACTCTGACGAATTCGCATTTTGATTGAAAATCCAATATATCATTCGCGCCAACATATGAGCAAGATGACTTAATACCATCACGAATATCAGATATAATCCGCTTAACCTTACCCTTGTATGGAATGATTTTAGAGTTTCCTTCCACGTTGTTAGATTCTCCTCGGTCTGATTTACTATCAAGTGAGGCACTTCCCCTATATTTTTTATAAAGTCTTTCATTTGGCCATTTCCCTTGTTTTATGATTTCACCTGGTGTTTCTCTCGTCCCAGCGACAAGAGAGCCGAGCATAACCGTGTCAGCTCCTGCACCAAGTCCTTTAGCCACATCACCCACATTCCGAATACCGCCATCAGCGATGCAAGGAACACCAAAAGTGTCAGCAACGGAACACACATCAAGCAAAGTACTAACTTGAGGTAGCCCGACACCAGTCCTGATTCTTGTTTCACATAGTGAACCATTTCCGATTCCCACTCGGATACCATCGACTCCCCACTCGCATAAGTCTTTTGCCGCTTCTTTGGTTGCAATTGAACCCCCGATGATTTCAACATTTTGTCCATATTCATTTTTTAACTCCTCTATAGCATTTTTCATCAATACATGATGACCATGTGCTATATCTATAAGTAATACGTTACATCCATTTTTAATTAATTCTTGTGCTCGTTCTTTATAATCACCCGTAACACCAATCGCAGCGCATAATGGGTTTTTTACCCATTGTTCGTCTGCTTCTTTACTTTGGTCTATGAACCAAAATCTTTCATGTAAATCTTCCCAATCTGATTTAGTAGGTGGTGAATTCCAACTCCTTACTGATTTATTCCACTCATCATATTCCTTTTCGTGTGACTTATCGATATCGCCTATATCAAAAAATGATTTCCATCCTCTAAATAATCTATTCATCATCTTGGATTGTTTTTCAATACTATTAAATCTATGTATGACACCAACACCACCCCAATCCATCATTTCGTTTGCCATATCATATCCCGTTACGGTATCCATAGGAGATGCTACTATTGGAATAGTTAATTCTGTATTTTTGGTAAATCGTGTAGTCAAATCTACATCATCACGAGAGTTTAGTTCTGAATATTTTGGAATGATATTTACATCATCGTATGTTAAGTAGGTTTTCATATTCCCCACCCCATTATTACAAAATGAAAAAACAAATAGCCACTCACAATCCACATCACCATCTTAATATACTCCGCCTTAATATCACCAGATGATATTCTTCGTTTGGTGTACATATCCTCTTTATTTACTTTTCTATTCCCAAATACGTCACGTGACATTAATTTATCACTATCCACTCACCACTATCTAATAATGGTTTTGCTTTCTTGTATTTAAGTACTTTAACTGCATCACCTTTTTTAATCGTAACAAGTCTATTTCTACCTATTTTCTTTTCTACTTTAATAGTAGTACCCCCTTTTCTATCGTGGATTGTCTTACCCATTAGGTGGTCAATCTCATGTTGAACACAAATTGCTTCAAGTAATCTTTCTTCTTGATTTTGTTTAGCAGAAACTTCCCAACTTCCTTTACCCTTAGATGACTCTGCTCCACTAAAATACATACCACTTTCTAGGTGTTCTGATTTAACAATGATATTCTTGTAACGTTTAGTATGAATTCCCTTTTTAGGATAACTTAAACATCCTTCATAAAAATCAACTTCATCCCAAGCTTCTTCAACTTTTGGATTGATAAGGATGATGGGTTCTCTAACATTGAGAACAGCCACTTGGGCATTAATTCCCACTTGATTAGCTGCCAACCCAATCCCGTCCCCTCTTTTGTTAAGTATCTGAAATAGTTCTGTGGCAATCTCAAGTCCTTCTTCAACTGATACTTCTTTGAGTTTTTCATTAATTATTGGGTTGTTTTCTTTGTAACAATTTATAACTTTTTTCATACGATTAATATACGAAGAAAAAGATTAAGAATCAAGCAATTTCTTTTAATATATGTGATGGAACAACAAATATTTGTCCCATGTTGTTTTGAACACGAGTATATCCATTGTGTTCATCTTTTACCGTAACTTTTTCTCCGGCATGTAGTGTGCCATTTTCATTGTGAAAATCTTTTATTAACATTACTTTTTGTTTTTTCATTTGTAAAAGAACCCCGCTGAAGGCATTTGTCCATTGTACGATAAGTAACAATTTGGACACAATAACCTTATATTATCTAATTTAGTATTTTCATCATCGCCATCTATAAAATCAAGTAGAAGAGCAACGCTTTTTCTATCTATAACTATCTCATTGTAACCACAAGAATTACATTCTTCTTCTGACCAACCATCACTTATAAGTCGTTTTTTTAAATATCTTCTTGTTAATTTATTCTTTCTGTCTCGTGACAATAGTTCATCTAAAGGTTGCCGGTATTTACCATAGCCTTTTTTAATACCCACACCTCTTTGATTCAGATGACCTTCAAATAACCCATATATCTTAGCATACTTACGATAGGTTAAGTAATTAATACCTAACCAACGAGATGCTTCAGCATTGGATTTAGTAACTTCTTGAGCATCTTCAATCATTTTTTTAGTGATGACCTTTCGGCGACCTCGTATTTTTATGGGTTTTTCAAAATTACGACTTGACATATACCTTTAGGTTAGCATTAAATTGCTTAGTTTGATTTTCAAGTATATCGTGACAATTAAGCTCATCTACCTTACGATAAACTTTATCTCTACTTAATGGTTTTAATCTAAAGACTTCACCTTTAACTACATCACCATATAAATGTTCATCAAAATCACTACCTACACCAGGTGGTGCATATCTATCTTTAGCGTGGTCATTTGCCATTAGTCTTCACCCACTACTTCTGATTCTTGAATAAATTTTATTTTTTCTGAAATGTATCTAAAATTTTCAGTTACCTTCTCAGACGGATTTGATGGTGCATAAGTTGACTTATCTGTCGTAATTCTTTCATACAGTATGACATTAAGTTTATTATAAGCATCATCGATTGCTGACCGAATTTTTTGTAATTCAGCTAGTACATCATTTGTTAGTTTCATTTTGTTCTCCGAACTCTAGTATTAGTTGTTTGGTATCCTTTTCTTTTAATTCATCGGGTATCCCATCAAATTCATCAACATATCTTGCCAAAAAATCTGATATATCCGATTTTAATTTACACAATTCCTCAAATGCAAGTTTTCTTAAAAAAAACTTTTCATCTTTTGATACAATTGTTGTCATTAAATTATTAATATATAAACCTAATTTGTCCATCATATAACTCCTATTACACTTATAAATATTACTTAGTCTTACAAACAACCAAATCTTTTTCGTATGTATTTAAAGATTTAATTTTAAATTTAAATATATTATACTCCATTTCACCAATTTCACCACTATCTTGTAACATTTCAGAGAGATTGGTTATGATTTGAAAATTACTCTGATTTAATTTAGAAGCATCAAACTCAACAACCACATCATTTTTTGGTTTTATACGATCAGAATGTATTTTTCTTTCCAAACTAAAATCAGTATTTGGTTGCTCTTCTTTTACATATTGATTAACACCAAATCCTTTATGTCCAACCCAATCACCATAAATATCACTACACCACGGTTCTAATTCTCTTAGTGAGTTGACATTACAATTCTCCACTACAAACCCCACATCATATTTTGGTGGAACAATTGGATGTAATAACTCATCGTGTTTTACCATATGTCCCCACTTACGAATGAAGTTACGAGTAGACCTTAGATTCTGTTTTAACCACTCATCAGTTTCTCTATTCTTCATAAACACTTGACCATCAGGATTTCTCTTAGCTCCATCAGCAAATCTACTACCACGGCAGGTCATGTGATAAACCAAACCCTTCCAAGTCTGAACTAAATCGTAACCAGCCAACACGAACCTATTGAATATATCCGAGTCTTCTTTACTCTGTGGAGCATACAAAGGATCGTGTCCACCTATAGCAAGAAAGTCTTCCTTATACATCGCCCACGGAGCAAATATACCACTGGTTACTTCATCCTCTCGCGTTCCAACGTGGAATGATACGAAATTCAACAATCCTCGTTCATCAAACTCTTCAGGTTCTATACCAAAGTCTTTCAATATTTTTTCAGGACCATCAGGATGTAATGGTGGTTCTATTCTAGTAGCACTTACAACTTTTCCAGGCTGTAGGTGTTTTATTATTTCTTCGTCTAAGTTAGGGCATGCATACATATCAGCGTGATAAATCATTATGATATCACTCGTTGCCATATCTACTAGCGTATCATACAAAATGGTGTGTCCTAATCTTGTAGGTCCTTCATTTCTGTGTATCTTTACATTCTTATCCTTGTCTGCTATCTCGTTCATCCATTCCCAAGTTCCATCATTAGAGAAATCGTCTGCCCAACATATCTCGTGTCTGTATCCTAAATTCTTTCTTATACTATTATAAGACCATTTTAGGTATTTTAAATTGTTTCTACTTGGTTGTATAAAACTTATTACTTTATCACTCATTGTATTAAATTACTCCATTTTTTTAGTTTTTCTCGTTTTACTACCTTACGAGCATCTATATCTTCTTTTTTAATTAAACCACGTTTCATCATTAAGTCTATCATAAACAGAACATCACCCACCTCTTCTATCATTCTTTCATCGTCTTTGTAATTTTCACAACGAATAGTCTTAGAACAAGCTTCTATTAACTCACCACACTCTTCCATTGTTATAACCATTAACTCGGTATCATAGTCTAACTTTTTATTTATCATCTACTACCGCTCTTCCTTTTAATTTTTTCCAATCCTGTTCTGGTCTAACTTGTAAATTCTTTTCCCAAGCTCCATATAACAAGGTAGGCTCTACTCCAACGTTTTCCGCATAGTCAATCATAGCCTGTATGTCTTTTGGGAAACAACTACCACCAAACCCAAACTTACCATCGTGACCAGGAACATCTAAATGCGAGTGTCCTATTCTACCATCAGATACAAATCCACTAACAGCATCACCCCAATCAACATTTGATTTTTCAGCTATCTGATACATTTCATTCATAAAAGATACCTTAGTTGCAAAGAAACAATTATTCATGTACTTAATCATTTCAGCAGTTTCGTAATTGGTTTCCAATACTGCAACACAATCACCAAATCTATCTTTAATTAAATCAGTAAATTTTTCTGAACATAATTGACTAATGGTTTGTTCAGAACTACCGATTATAAAACGACTTTGATTAATGAAATCAAAATTAGCTGACCTTTCGGTTAGGAACTCAGGATTAAATAATAAATTTAATTGGTCGTATTTAGTTTGAAGTTTTCGTGTTGTGCCAGGTATTACAGTAGACCTAATCAATATAGTATTATCTCTTTTAGACACTTCGTTTATATCATTTAAAGCACTATCTAAAATATCAATATTAATTGAACCATCTTTATTAGATGGTGTGGGTACTGATAAAAATATAAAATCAGATTTATTTACTGTTTCTTCTAATGTATGAGTTGATTTATTTGGATTTATATCATAGACTCTAACTTCAGTATCACATCCAACTTGTGCTGAAAAACCAAACTTAACCGCGCCACCTACAAATCCATTACCTACAATTCCTATTTTTTGTTTTAATTTCAATTTACACTCCTATTAAATACATCTTTTATGTTTTTATAAACTTTACTATAATCTCTATAACCTCTTTTGATTATATCATCTTTTCTATCAACTACTGGATATATTGAAGCATTGGATAGTTTTCTAAAATAAGAATTTTCATCAAAATATCCTGGCTTAATATCACTAGATGTGTTAACGTAGATAACCACAGGTTTTCCAAAACTACTACATAATATACTAGAACCACCACCCATAGACACAAATCCAGATGACCTAGCAAATATATTCAATTGACTTTCGTTA
>TARA_R110000851_G_scaffold305039_1_pt1 | contig 11857 bp, 12 predicted proteins | sample TARA_R110000851 | Tara Oceans TARA_R110000851 (sample SAMEA4397627) | marine metagenome | biome: Polar Biome; feature: [DCM] deep chlorophyll maximum layer (ENVO:01000326); material: water (ENVO:00002006), including particulate matter (ENVO:01000060) such as... | depth 17 m | reverse complement strand
TCACTCTCATGCAAAGGTAAGATCAACCATTTAATCCGCTTACCCCGCGCGATCTGGGGGAAGTAGTGGTTGACGGTTCGGAGGTTGGTAGATTGGCAGTCGCCAAACAAACCGATCCCCTTCCTCTTCCCCGTCATGTGCGATGCTATGTTGGGCGTGGTCTTCTGGGAAGGCCGCCTCGTCGATTCATGCCAGGAGCGAGCCGACGGTTCGCTGCTTCTCACCCTCTCTGAAGACCCCTCACACCGCCGGCGATGTGGGCGCTGCGGTAGCGACTGTGTTCTGCTCCACGAGCGCCGGCGACGCCGGGTGCGCGATCGAGACTGGTTCGATCGACGCGTCTGGCTGGATGTGCCGATTCGCCGCCTCGACTGTTACCAGTGTGGCGCACGGGCGGCCGAGCGCCTGAGCTGGCTCGACACGGGTGAGCGCATCACACACCGATTACGCGCCTGGATCGAGGCGCTGGTGCTGATCCTGCCGATCGCCCACGTCGCCCAACTCACGGGCTTGCACTGGCACACCATCAAGCGCATCGACCATCGGCGTCTGCAGACCCGGTATGGCGCTTTCGATGCGCAGGGCGTGCGTCGGTTGGTGATGGACGAGTTCGCGCTGCACAAGGGGCACCGCTACGCGACGGTGATCATGGATGCCGAACGTATGCGCGTGTTGTGGGTCGGCGAAGGCAACAGCCGCGAGGCGATCCGGCCCTTCTTCGAATTGCTGGGCAAAGAGGGCTGTCAGCACATCGAGGCGGTCGCAATGGACATGAACACCGCCTTCGATCTGGAGGTGCGCGCCCATTGCCCGAACGCCGAAGTCGTCTATGACTTGTTCCATGTCGTCGCCCGCTTTGGTCGGGAGGTCGTCGACCGGGTGCGCGTCGATCAGGCCAATGCCTTGCGCAGTGCGCCCGCACAACGTCAGGTCATCAAGCGCTCGCGCTGGTTGCTGCTGCGCAACCGCGACAACCTGGGCAACGAGCAGGCGGTCAAGCTCGAGGAACTGCTGGCGGCCAACGCACCGCTGGCTACCGTCTATCTGCTGAAGACCGCCATCAAGGAAATCTGGTTTGCGCCATCGGTCAGAGACGGCGCCCGAAGATGGAAAGACTGGTACCGCCTGGCGATCGAAAGCGGCATCGCGCCGGCGATCGCCTTTGCAAAGCGACTGCGAAAGTACCTGCGTGGCATCCTCGCCTCAGCCATCTTTCCCTTGAACACCAGCATTCTCGAGGGCGTCAACAACCGCATTAAGGTCATCAAGCGTATGGCCTACGGGTTCCGGGATTCAGCCTATTTCTTCCTGAAGATCAAGGCCGCCTTCCCCGGAAAGGCGCGATGAACCATATTGATCGCCAGGCCCAGGGCTTCAGCCTGGCCTTGCGCGGCGTCGATCATGGCCAGTATCGCCGTGGCGCGCAGCATGGGCTGTGTCACGATGATTTCTGCGGCAAGCGGGGTCGTCATTGAGCGTCTCTCGGGGTGGTTGCAGGAAAAGGGCGGAACGATGCGAAGGCTTACTGGCCTGACCTTGCCGTGCTGCAATTCGCTGGCGTGGCCGTGCCCTGGCTTTCCAGCGCCGCAATTTCTTGCTTGGCAAGCGCCATCTGCGCCAGGAAGGTCGGGTCTGTATGCAGGGTGGCCACGGAGGCAGCGCCCATCAGGCGGCCGGCGTCCACATCGCTTTGCCAGTGCACGCCGCACACGACCCGGCTCTGGCCGTAGTCGTAGGCGCGCTGGAAGAGCGCGTCGGCACGGTTGGGCATCAGCTCGGCCAGCACCAGGCCCCAGGCCCAGCCCAGGGCGGCATGGCCGGAGGGGTAGGAGCCGTTCTTGGCCAGTGACGCTTCTTCTTCCGGCGTACAGCTGGCCTGCTTGTTATAAACAAAGGGACGGGTGCGGTTGTAGTGATCCTTGGCCTTGAAGGTCGAGAGGGCCGAATCGGTCATGACGCGGCGCAACAGGGTTTCCAGGTGTGGCGTCGCATCGCTGTTGAGGGGAATGCCGGCTGCGCAGTGGAAGGCTTCCGTCGCCTGCGGGAACTTCAGGCGCGCATCACTGCGAGCCAGGTCGCCACGCGGCTGGTCGAGCAGGACGCGGGTGCTGGTAAAGGCCAGTTCGTCGGTATCAAAGGTCGGGGTGCCTGGCTGCGGCGGCGCTGGCAGCAGCGCCAGGCTGTCGGGCAGGTTCTCTATGGGCAGGTAGCCGCGCATCAGGCCGTGGTGCAGCGAGGCCTCACCGATACTGGCAGGGTCGGTAGGAGGGGCTTTGCTCGTGGTGCTACAGGCTGCGAGGGACAGCAGGCTGCTCAGAACGAGCGCAATGGGGGCAGGGTGGCGAAGGTTCATTGTTGTTCTCGGCAGATGGGTTTCAGTGGCGGCTTGGTGGTGCATCTGTGGGCTGCCCGGTAGTTGAGGAAATGCTTCATGACGGACACCCCGAACGGTCACTCATTGCTTGACCATCGAGTACTGGAATAGGTCCTGCCCCAGGATGACCGGCCCGGAAAAATACTTCTTGACCGCCGCGACGAACTCGACGAAGTACTTCGGCGACACATCTCCCGGGACCACGTGAGACAGGATCACGAGCTTCACACCGGCTTTGGCAGCCATCTTCCCAACCTCTTCGGGAGACAAATGCTGCTGTTCCATGCGGAATCTGATTTGTTCCGGGTTGGGTGCCTTGGTGATTCCAACGCCCTCCCGGGACTCGGTCGTCAGGAGCTTGAAATCGAGCACCTCGCTGACGAGAACATCGGCTCCTTCCGCCAATTTCGTGATGTTCTCGCTCGGACCGCTGTCGCCGGTAAAGACCACCGAACCGCTCGGCGTATCGAATCGATATGCAAAGCTGAAGTCGCCGTTCTTCGCAATGGGGCCCGGCATCGGAATTCCGAAATGCGTGTTCTCAATGGCGGTCACCTTCACGGTGCCATCATTGAAGAACGCTCCGGGCTTTTCGATCGTTCGCACAGAGAACACCTCCGGCGGCAATTTCATCGTCCCGAAAGCGGGCGCGTCGGTATCCCGCGCCAAGACGCTCAGGAACTTCATCGAACCCTCGAAGAGAGTTGAGGTGTCCGGCGGTCCGTAGATTTCGACAAACGGCTTCGTCGTGCTCCTGTCCATGTAGTACTTGTCGTGAAAGAACCACCCGTTGAACCAACTTTGCGACATGAACGCCGTCAATCCCGCCGTGTGGTCCAAGTGGCGGTGAGTCAGAAACACCTTTCTGACGGTATAGGGCGGCACGCCAGCTTTGATGAGCCTGGGCACCACACCATCGCCAGCATCGATCAGATAGTGCACACCATTGACGGTGAGCAGCGTCGAGGACTGCGCACGCCTGCCACTCGGGTCTGGCGTGCCGCCCTTCGTCCCGAGAAGCGTGATCGTCGTTGCCTGTTGCGCGCTAGCCGCCGGGTTGATCATCGGCTGGTCGCGATTGGGCTCGAGGTTGGCGTTCGCATCCGCCGCGTTTGCAGTGGGTTGGAAGACGACCGCGCAGCAAACCAATGCTGAAGCGATCAAGTTCCCCTTCGTCCTTTCGACCGTATTCATTGTCTTGTTCCTGTTGGAAGATCTTGTGGAATGCTTGTGGTTCTGCGCGACGGCGGGTCAGGTGTAGACGTCGGTGAACGAGGCCACCAACTCACCCGTGTGATAGAAAATTCCGCTGCCAAGCTTGTCTTCCGACCAGGTGGTGACGGGCCGGTCGCGCTGCGCCAGATAGCCAAGGCCGGCGAAGGTCTCGTTGCGGTTACCGCTCGGGTCGAAGAAGTAGATCGTCTCGCCGCGCGTGATGCCGTGGCGAGTGGGGGCCACATCGATCTTGACCTTGTTCTTGGCCATATGTGCTAGTGACATATCCGTGTGCACGTTAACCGATGAAGCAAAACCGCCAAAACTACTACGCGAAAACTCTTCTGCCAATACCACAGAGGCCATAGGCCCCAGCTCACTACCGCCACAACTTTCTGGGTAACGAGCACCTAACAGCCCCAAATCGCCAAGCTCACGAAAGATACTCCGAGGCACGAGGCCATCACGCTCCCACTGTTCGCCATGCGGCTCTACTACATCTTTAACAAAGCGTCGAGCTTGATCACGTAACATCCGCAGTTCTTCGCTCACGACGGCTGGTTCGCGAAATTCAAAGTCAGACATATCTAAACCTTATTATTACAAGCCGTGTCTAATAACAAAGGCCGCCCTAAGACGGCCTTTGCTTACCCTTTATCAACGTACGCCACTACCAGCCATTTCCTCTGCTGTAAAGAAACCATCAGTATGACCTTCTTTATAAAGCAGCTTGGAGGAGTTACTGCTAAGCAAGGAATACATAGTCCAACCCGAGGTATTCAAGTCATGATACATAGTGGACAAGCCCGAGTAAGGCACTTGCTGATCGTAAGCCTGGAAACTCAGGAACAGCGGCACCCGCCACAAGTTGCCTTGAGCATCGTACGATTCCTGGGCAACAATGGCCCAGCTATCTTCGTCGATGTAGTAACGGCGCTTGCTGTACACGTGGCGCTGACCTTCTTTGAGACTGGCCTCTACTATCCAAACACGGTGCTTCTCCCAACGAATAGCCTCCGGCTTAGCATGGTGAGGCGTCAGCAGGTCTTCTTTAGAGGTCCAGAAAACCGCATCGTAATTATTATAGGGCACCAACATCTCACGCTTGCCTTTAAGCACCCAGTCAAAGCGTTCAAGACCACCTATTTGGTTATCATCAAAGGTAGTCATGCCAGATGTGGATGGGTTTGGTGAATCATGCCCAACGTCAGGCGCCAGACGAACGCGACGCTGACCAGGCAGGTAAGACCAGGCCATACGGCCAACTTCTTGGTCATTATCAGGGTCTTTCACCAGCAGCATTTCACCTGCACGGCGGGTTGGACGATTGTAGTTATTTCGGAGCATACTGAAGAACCTGTCACCCTCAAACTGAGCGCGAGCGTCAGGGTCCCAGAAGACGTTATGATAGTACTGGTCCCCTGCAGTGGACAACACCGCACGACCATTGGAACCAACGTTATAGATTTCTGCGTCGATCACCGTCTGGTATTTACCCAACGCCCGTGTCTTGTGGTTCCAGATGACTTCCATTCCATTTTGTGGAATAGGGAACAACACACAGTTAAAGCCACCAGTAAACCCTGAACCTTGAGCATCGGTTAATCTGGCATTAACCGCACAGTCCTTAGTTGATTCAAGAGCCGACTGCGGGTAAGCAACGGTTCTGTGAGTCTGATAAACATCGACTCTGAAAGTAGGGTAGGCCTCCATTAGCGCCTTAGTACCTTCAGTCAGATAGTCGCTGTATTCCGTCATATTCACAGCTGAAACACTGTATAGCGGCTTCTCATCAGCAAAGGGGTTTACATATTTACCAGAGCCAGGCACATATCCAGCTGGCGCTGTAGTTAAACCACCCGTATAAGCCGGAATATCACCGTTTGCGTTAGCGCCGGCTTCGGCGCCAAACAGGGTTAAAGAAGAGCCTAGTTGCTCTGCCTCCACTGCAGTTACCGCAGCGACTGCCGAGTGCATCAAGGCCACAGCAAAGCCAGAAATGATTAGTCGTTTCATATTATGACTCCCACACCCTAGAAGGTTGTTTTAAACGTAAGACTGACATTACCACGATCTGTTAGCAGAGAGTTGCCACCGTTGTATACACGATTACCTGCATCATTAACCTTGTTTCGCCCCAGGTAATCTGTGTAACGCAAGTCGAACCTATAGCGCGAATGAACGTCAAGCCCCACACCCAAACTATAATTACCTGCGCCTTCATTACCACCAGAGGTAGTAGCAGCATTACCATGCACGCCATAAGAAACACTAAAGGGCAAATACATATCCACCCCATTCATCACCTGGAAGTACGTTGGATTCAGGTTAAGCGCTAAAGCGACATAAGTGTCATCTGGCTTATCCAGTCCATCATAACCACTACGACCTTTGTACAGGTGAGCATTATCAGTAACTTTATCAACATGCATCCAGGTCAACTCGGCAGACCAGCCCAATGAGTCCCATAGCGCGTTAGCGGGCCTAGTACCAATCAGGTTAACCAATCCATGCCATGTCTTACCTCTCGCACCCGGAACAGACCCATCTCTAGGCATGGCTGCAAGAGCAGTAACATCACTGACAAGGGGCATATTGTCACGATAAGAGATTTCAGCCCCCACGCTAATACCGTATATTTGCTGGGTGAAACTCAGACCATACAGATCAATATTATCTCCATAGGCCAAATGATAATTAGCACCTCCACCAGTCAAAAAGACTTGTGGCAGCTTATCGGCAAAATTACGGTAGTAGAACCCAATAGTGCCGTTCTTAGCCCAGCTAGGTGACCAACGAGCAGCTACACCCCACTCGCCTCGATCATCTGGTGTGGCATCATGCGCACGGCGAGCTACCACGCCAGGGCCTAAAATAAGCCCCTCTCCACCAAGAGACAGCATGTCAGTCGTGCCTAGAAAACTACCGGCCTCTGGGAGACGGAAGGCTTCCCATTCCAGCATGTACTGCAACGCGATAGACAACTCAGCGCTGGGGCGGATTTGCATGGAAATCTGGTTCAGCGGTCTGAACAGCTCCTTGGCTTCTGTGCCAGGGACGGCCACGGCTTTGGCCAAATCGAGACCGGTTTGGCCATAAGCAATACCATGCATGATGCCATTACCCATAAGACTTTCGCCCCAATACACCACGTGGCTTCCTGCACGAACGTCGGTATTAATGCCACCTATCTTAAAACGGGTAAATACAAAGGCATCAAGAAACTCAGCAGATGGCCCACGATAAAATCGTTTGGTTTCACTGGACAAGCCCAGCGCCTGGTTACCACTGCTATTGATATGGTTACTGGTGCCCACGCTTTTATTATCGAGTGAGCGGTCATAGGCGCGATCATACCAACCCGCCGCCGTCACCCGAAAGCCATGGTTACGCTTATAAACAAAGTCAAACTCAGACAAAATATCCAGCCGAGTAGAAACAGTACCTTTATCAAAATTACGGTTACCGTCATCAGCGTTAACTTGTGCAAGAGTATTTTTATCCTGGCTTTCTACACGGTGAACATAATTCAACCGCACAGTATTATCCCAACGAACTTTAATATCAGGATTACCGACATCTATAGGTGCCGCATGCCCAACACCAGGCAATGCTGCACCCAGCACAATTGCAGAGACCACCAAGCCCAGCTGATTAAGCGCCGGCTTGTTTAATACAAACACCTTATTTTTCATATCATACTCCAGGTATTGTTACTTTTATTGCTTACACACACGGATATCAACTGCCCACCAGTGACTTTACTAATCTTATTTTTTGACACTTTTGAAAAAGTGCCTATCGCCCATCAAGAAATGAGACAACGCGGGGATAAGAACAAGAGCGCCGACCATATTCCACAGAAACATAAAAGCTAACAGTATCCCCATATCAGCCTGAAATTTTATTGGAGACCAGGCCCACGTAATCACACTGACAGCCAAGGTAACACCGACCACCGCAACCACCTTTCCGGTAAAAGCCAGTGCGCGATAGTAGGCTTGAGCTAAGGTCTCGCCGTTGCGCTGTCCAGCTAACTGAATACTGATGAGGTACAAGGCATAGTCCACACCTATCCCCACACCCAGCGCGATAACCGGCAAGGTAGCCACTTTTACGCCAATACCCAACACCACCATGAGTGCTTCAGCCAACAACGAGGTTAGTGCTAGAGGCAATACCGCAATCACCACCGCACGCCAGCTACGGAAGGTCACGAAGCATAGTGCGGCTACGGCCAGGTAGACATAAAGGTGCATTTGACGCCAAGCCGTGCTCACTACTTGGTTAGTCGCAGCTTCAATACCAGCGTTACCCGCTGCCATTAAGAATTCGTACTCATCACTGTTGTATTGGTCAGCAAAAACCTGAACCAACTCAGTAACCTGATTCAAGGTATCGGCTCTGTGGTCGGCTAAGTATGCCACTACCGGCATAACCGAGCACTCAACGTTAAACAAGTCCTGGTTGTTGACGCTGGCTGCCTGTGCGCCATAGTTGATTACGTATTGGTTGCGGCTCAGCGTCAGCCACTTAGGATTACCTTCGTATCCACCCGAGGTAATTTGCTTAACCGCTGCGGCCAACGACTGAGTGGCTTGCACCCCTGGCAACTGCTCCAGCTCCCAGCTCAGGCGATCCATCGCATCAAGCGCAGCAAAATTCATACAACTATCAGTCGGTGTTTTTACAATTACGGCAAACTGGTCACTGGACAGCGAGTAGTTCTGTACTACAAAGGCATTGTCTTGATTGTATCGCGAATCAGGGCGCAGCTCTGGCGCACCTTCATCCAAGTCACCTATTTGCAGATCAAGACTAGTGGTATAACCAATCAACACCAGAACTGCAGCCATCAACAGCGCAGAAACAGCCCAACGTCTTTTCGTAAAAACCTGCAACTTGACAAGAAGACCAACCAAGCTGAATGCAGATGGACTATCTGTTTGCTCCTTCAAACTACGTTTTGCAGCTGACACGCTCACACCTGTGTATGACAACAGGACTGGAAGCATAATTAGATTAGTGAAAATCAATACCGCTACACCGACACTGGCGGCTACGGCCAGGTCTCGAATCACCGGGATATCGAATAACATCAGCACGGCAAAGCCAACGGCATCTGCCAGCAGCGCGGTTAACCCAGCAATAAACAGTCGCCTAAACGTCATCCGCGCAGCAACCAGTTTGTGCGCACCGACGGCTATGTCTTGCATAATGCCATTCATCTTTTGCGCACCATGAGAGACGCCGATAGCAAATACCAGAAAGGGAACCAGTACAGAGAAGGGGTCCAGGCTAAACCCCATTAGTGAAACAATACCTAACTGCCATAGCACAGCAATAAGCGAACAAGAAATCATTAGAGCCGTACTAAGCACGCAGCGCGTGTAAATAAATATAATCAAACTGATAATCAGGATAGCCACTGCAAAGAACATCAGCACTTCTGACAACCCAGCTACCAGCTCGCCAATAATTTGCGCAAAACCAACAATGTGAATATCAACAAGCCCTTCAGCCTCATATTGCGCACGCACGTCAGCAATACGCTTTGACAGTACTGCATAGTCCAGCGCCTCACCGGTGGTTGGGTCACTATCCAATAGTGGCAAAAATATCATGCTGGAGTGATAGTTATTAGCCACCAGCTCACCCAGCACACCGGCTCGTATGATATTAAGCTTAAGCTTCTCTAACTCTTGCGCTGAGCCGTCGTAGGTACTCGGCATAACCGGGCCTCCGCGGAAGCCTTCTTCGGTCACTTCTGTCCAACGCACGGCTGGTGACCACAAAGATTTTATCCATGCTCGATCAACCCCGGGCACCATAAACAAATCATCATTTATACGTCGTAGCTGCTCGATATATTCAGCATCAAAAATATTACCATTCGGGTTGGTAACGACCACTCTCAAAGCGCTGCCTAGCCCACTTAACTCGTCACTATGCTCAAAATAGTTAACGACGTACTCATGGTTCTGCGGCATCATTTTTTCATAGCTGGCACTTAACGCCAGCTTATCCACCACGACATAGGCCATAAATGCCGATATAACAAGGGTCATTAAAACCAAAACCAGCCTATTACTGAATACTATTTTCTCAACTACACTTCCTGAATCAGCGTCAAATGATTCATTAATGTCTTTACCCAAATCAACGGCCTCTTTAATCATGGGTATTCCTCATCTTTATTAATCTTTATAATCTTGACGCCATTCAACCCGGCAACCACCAGGGTTTCACTGTCTTTTGCTTGCACGGCATAGAAAGGGTATTGGCTACCCAGAGCTTGCGTTTCGAACCGCTTGCCGCCGTCATTTGAATAAAAAACCTCGCCGTTAAGACTCACGAGAACCAGATCAGTGGCGCTCACGCTGCTTGCGGAGGTAATAGCAACAGAGCTGTTCATATCACTTTTCAACCAGTTTTCACCATCGGCGGTGACCCAGGTGTTGCCAAGCAAACCGTAGGCCAGCAGGCGATCATGGCTACCAATGCCGCCGAACCAGGAGCCGCGATATGGGCTTTTGACAGCATGATATGTAGCTGTTTGAGGGTTCTTTTTCAGTATCAGCCCTTGCTCGCCCAGCACATACAAAGCGCCCAAGGCCTCGACAACACCATACAGATGCAACCCGCTCTCGTTATCAATGTGATGCGAAATAACGCTCCAACTAGCACCACCATCTCGGGTTTCGAGTGCGAGGTTGCTGGCGCCAACCACAATACCGTGATTGGCATCGCTGAAATGCAACGCCAGCAATGATTGATCAACACCCTGGTCAGCGCCAAAGCTTAACTTTTCAGCACTTCTCTCGTCACCACTGGCACTGAGCACGCCTGCCAGCGCTTCATGCAAAGCTGCAATCTGGTGTCCATTTAATTGTAGACTCCAGCTTTCTCCGCCGTCTTGACTATGCAGCACGACACCATCATGACCGACCACCCATCCGGTATTTTCATCAACAAACTGGACAGCTGTTAAATCACTACTAACAGGGACATCAGCTTGCCGCCAATGATTGTCTGCACCATCCATCCACAGGATATGACCACGCTCTCCGACAACAACTGTTCTGTCACCCGCTAGAGCCAAAGAGTTAAGTGAGCTTTCTGCAGCCTTGACCGCTTTATGCGCTGGCTTCTCAAGGCGATCAAGCATGCCCTGCGGCTGCGCCTGAACACTGGCAGCGGCGCACACTAACGAAAACATCATCAGCAAAATACGTAGCCCTGGACGCTGCTGACGGCCTGATTTGATATTGGCAAGGGCGGACAAATTTACGATGACCTTGTTTTTTTTCTTCATGCAACCCTCCGGCGTTTTTCAAGATAGTTGTCACGCCCGGCCTTCAGATTCGGGTTGATCTCATGGTTGCCCTTGAAGCCAAGGCGCGAGGAGTTGCTGGAAAGGTTGGTTTCAGAGTAGTCGGCGCCGTCATCGAGGAAATCCACCGAAACATGTGCACGGCCATAGACGGTCACATCTGCCATTGCCACAGCGGGTACCGCCAGAGCGGCACCAACAGCAACCGCAATCAACTTCATCTTCATCGAAAAGCTCCTTCGTTTTATGAAACGCCGTCATTGCCTGCGGCATGACATCGTCTGTTTGGACGGAGGCAATTATGGAAATCCGATATGACAGAAGGCTTGCTGCTCCATGACATTTTCGAGTCAATGGAACTTTTTCAAAAACAAGCAATTGCGTTATGTAACGGCTTCTGTGAGAGGGCTTCGAAGCGACTGTCGAAGGGTGCAGGCGTGCTCCGCTGCGACCTTATAGATCGAATGTTAAGTTTTCGAGAATCGCGGCAAGCTATAGTCGCCGGCTTGGGAAACTCTGAAAATAGTCGTCATTCCCGCGCAGGCGGGACAGCAGTTTTATCGCTGAACAGCGCTTGCGCTGGCCCGAAGGGGGATAATCCAGAACCTCCGTAACGCCTGGGCTCCGCCTTCGCGGAGTGACGATAAATGGCTTTTTTCAGCGCATCCCGAACGGTGCCAGCGAAACGGGCTGGCACCGGGCCCGAACCCTTTGACCGGAGTGCTTTCGTGACTCTGCTTATTGCCGATTCCCTGCACGCCGTATCGGCGCAGAGCTGGGATGCGCTGCTGCCGACGGTGCAGCCTTTCCTGCGCCACGCCTTCCTCAGTGCACTGGAGGACAGCGGCAGCGTTGGTGGCTGCAGTGGCTGGCTGCCGTCGCACCGGCTGTGGTGCAGCAATCAATGGCCTATGGCGAGTATGTTTCGGTGACCC
>TARA_R110000851_G_scaffold316226_1_pt1 | contig 11862 bp, 8 predicted proteins | sample TARA_R110000851 | Tara Oceans TARA_R110000851 (sample SAMEA4397627) | marine metagenome | biome: Polar Biome; feature: [DCM] deep chlorophyll maximum layer (ENVO:01000326); material: water (ENVO:00002006), including particulate matter (ENVO:01000060) such as... | depth 17 m | reverse complement strand
GTGATGTATGTGAGATGGTGGATATAACTTAGAGGTTTAAATGTTTTCAAAAGAGATATTATATCATTTTGTTTGTGAGCAATGTAAGGGGTGGTGGTCTATAGCTCTTACAGATTACTGGAAACCAAGTAAACTCTACTGCCCTCATTGTGGGTATCATAACAACTTTGTAATAGAAAGGAGTATAGAATGACCGGACTAGAAATGTATGCAATCTTCATGACTGTTATAGCAATCTTTGAAATGATTAACTAATTAGCACACCTGAGTAAGTGTATAAACTACTCCTTTAACAAATAGGAGGAATAATATGATATGGGTTTACATAGTAGTATTATCTTTTACCACCATTGATGGAAGTACATTTAATGTACAGGCACCAAACGTAACTTTTCGTACTGAGGAGATATGTCAACTTTATAGAATACGTAGTATGACAAAACTACTTAAAACAAGACCTGACAAAAATGCAAAAGCAATAAGTCAATGCTTTTCTTTACCATTTAAAATAGATAAAGGTATCTTAGGATAGTACTTGACAAGTATACTAGTTACCTATAAAGTATGTATTGTAGATAATAATAAGGGTAGCTACTATGGACTTGGAAGAAGAGGCTTTAAATTATAATAAAGGTAAAGACGAAGCCTTCAAAGCAAAGATAACAGACAAGTGTGAAGACATGGAGAACCTTGTAATCTCTAATTTACACCCCTGTTATGAGCGTAAGATGATAGAGCAACGTATTCGTGAAGTGTATCTTTGGGCTAACTATTGTGCGGAACTTCACGGTGTAAAGTAAATGTTTCACGTGAAACAAAAGAAGAGGGGGCAGTCGCTTTGACCGCCCCTTTTTTGTATTCTAATTAGCGTACTTTATATTTAATTGTTCAGTTCTCTTATTGCTATCTAATGTATATTTAAGGAAGTCTAATTGGTTTTCATCTAGGTCTGTTACATCTTGCTTCAAATCCATCTCATCTAAAGCTTGACGTATTTCTGTATCTGAGTACCCTCCACTACGTTTACTGATGTCATACATCATGCCCATTCTTCTGTCTTCAGGGTTAATGCTGTACTGTAACTCAAGCATAGCAGACTCTTTAGCGTTAGCTATTATAATTTTACGTATCATCTTTAGCCTAGTATCATTGTCCCCTGTCTTCCAAGTATCCGTTTCCATTACTCTTGCAGCCTCTGCATTGAGATACTTACTAATTACTTTCTTCATTCTATTAGTAGCTTCAGGTATATTTGCTGTAATATTGGACTTCCAAAGGGGTAGACCTACCTGATTGAAGGCTCTCTCTACAGGTGTGTGCGCTGATGATTCACGGTAGCCCATTATCCTGCCTATGGGTGCGCCTTGAGGCTGATCTGTTTCAATAGTCTGTGCTTCGACAGGCCTAGGTGCATCAATTATTCCCCCACTAAGCTTACTAATAGACTCCTGTGCTGAGTAACCCTCAAGACCTGTGACATCTTCAAAGGCATTAAAGATACCCTCTACATAGCGCACTGAGTTGTTGACTGCCTTGTTACCCATCTTTCGATCTGTAGCTGTGTAGCCCTCTTCCCCGTCCTCCCTAGGTATTAAGCCTAGGACGGTACTAATAGGATCAAGAGGTCTAGTAAATCCAGAAGCATACATAGATAAAGTACCACCACCTAATTCTTGTAAGGCTTCATATACATCTCCTTTTTCTCCTGATAAAGCATCCACAATAATATCATAAGAAATCTTTGATGTATCACCTAGCTGACGTGTTAAGTTTTTAGGACCAAAGGTGTTAACTATTTCTTCTATCAACTCAGTAGGTGCGCTACCATCTCTATCAAAGTGTGCCTTCAGTCTACCTATACCCATGTAAAAACTAAAGGGGAAGTCATACAGGCGAGACTTAACAGAGCCATCATCGGCTCTAACTTCATGCCAAGCTAATCCTTCTTCTAACCCTGACTTAGAGTGTTCACCTGCAGTGTTTAGAACAGTTAAACCTACAGCAGACTTAGTTAAGAGTTCCATAGGGTCACGTGTAGTACCTGCTGCATACCTATGTATAAGACTAATACCTGTATGGTCAAACATAAAGCCCATAGTGTTATTAAAGAACTGTCCAAACGGGATCATAGCACCTACGATAGGGACTTTACGGGCTTCCTCAATAGTCTTAGCCATGAAACCTAGTGGACCCTTGGCGTCTTTACCGTAAGACTTAGAGAATACATTTCTAAGAGAGTCATCAACAGCCACAGTTTGTAGCTCAAAGAAATCTGAGCCTGACATAGAATCCATATACTTAAGATTACCTTGAGCATCCGTCTTTGACATAAAGTCAGCATAACTAACACCATGTTTAAGGCGTATTTGTTTATCGATGTTATACATAAACTCTTGTGTCTTAGTAAGTATGTCTTGAGCCTTGACACCATACAAAGTTTGCATACCCGACATTACCTTCTCAGCTACGCCCGGCTTATCCATGTCACTAAAGTCTAACTTAAGTTCTTTCATTACGTCATTACTATCAATACCACCAGACATATATCTAAACAGTTCTTTACCTGCTTTAGGATTGTACGCTAGGAAATCTAGTACTTCTTCTTGTGTAGCAAAGGGGTCTACTAAGTTGTTAATCTTTTGTCTCTGTAAGGACAGCATTAGTTTAGCTTTTTTAGCGTACTCTGTAGCACTACCTATTCTACCAACAAGTAGATTACCTATAGCTGCGCCACCATACAAAGCACCACGTACCATGTCAGAGCCTGACTGCATGACAGATGCATTAGACCAGCCTACTACGTTTAAAGCTGTAGTACCGGGGTGGGTAACGAGCATACGAATAAGGTTCTGTTGCATCTTAGAGAAACCTCCCTGTACTTTTTGTTGTAGGCCTTCTACAAACACAGGTGACTGAGGGTCAAGCTCTGCTTCAAGTATGTCTTGACCTGTAGGAGGACCATTAAGTCCTGCTTTCTTCCTTCTCTTTGCAGCCTCTTTAATTGATGCTGTAGATTTACTTAGTTGATACAAAGTTTTACCTGCTTCAGACGCTTGTCTTGCAAGTATATCCATGCCTTCATTTAAGTCTTTAGCATTACTAAACATAGGGTGTTCAGCTTTTAGTGTAATATCAAAGAGGTCTTTAACTTTGTTTTTAAGATCTCCATCTAGGTCTTTAACTATAGAGGTTATGAAATCTGTGTGGTGCATAAAAGCATCGTCTTCATACTGTAAATTAAACCCTGCTTCACGTAGTATCTGTGTTAGACCTTTAGCACCAGAAGCCTCGTCACCAGTTAAAAAGAAACCTAGAGTGTCTGCTGAGATGTTACCTGTTTCTGTGCCTCTAGATGCAGCTTCACCTGCTTTTACTTTTGATACCCATGCTTTTGTTTTATCTATGGTCGATCCTAAGCTATCTATAAAAGCTTTTCTTGCAGCACCGTCTTTCTTTCTTAACTCATTAGCTGCAGTTTTATTTCCTGCAAGGATAGGGGCCATATCTAGTTTTCTTCTGGCAGCTTCTGCTGATTTAATTCTCTCAAATGCTGGTAGTGCTAAGTCTTTTGGCCCTCGTTTAGCCATGCCTGCTACAGAAAAAGCAAGCACCCCGCCAAGCAAACCGCCAGCAGCAGTCAAGCCATAGGCTAACTCATCTTGTTCCTTTTGAAAATCAACTTTCATTAAAGAACTTTGATAGAAGCCTTCTATTGTAAGTGCCGCTGCAGTGTCAGCACCAGCCGCCGCTACTCCGAACCTACGCTTTTCTTTCTTCAAAGCTTTCTCTACTGCACCCTCTTCTATTCCATCCATAGCATCACCACGCATAGCTTTACGTAGTACTTTACGTCTAAGGACGCCTATAGCTTCCTTCTCTGTTGCTGAAAGAGCAGCACGTTTAACGCCTTCTTTGCCTATCTCCTTCAGGTAGCGGTTAGTTGCAAACTCAACGCCCTCTTTAGCAGCCTTTCCTGCAGCCTTAGTTGCTCCACCAGATATAAGTTTACCTACACCTAGTCCTATAATGTTAACAGGGTCAACTATTATACCCCTTGCATAATCCCCTACAGCGTCTAGCTTTTCACCTGTACTTGTGCCTTCGCTGAAAGCACCCCTCATGTTATCAAATAGTTTATACGAGTTATTAGCTACTGCTCTAGTCTCATCGTCCGCTTTATATAAATAAGCAGTCTCACCTAGAACAGTTACGGATTGTCCTATACTAAATTTACGGTTGTAGTTAATCCATGCGTCAACTACCTCCTGTTTATCGTGGGTAGCCTCAGACATACCAAACCTGCGCTTCATCTGCTCGTCAATGATATTGTAGTTGTGGTCTTCAGTTAAATCGTTTACGCCAAAGGCCTCGTCCTCCCCGCCTGTGTAGGTGAGAAAGTCACGGTCTTCTTCAGGCTCTACAATGTCATTAATATTTAATGTTCTAACCATTGTTATTACTTACCCATCTGTTTTTTAACTTGTGCAACGGCTACGGACTTTTTAAAGGCATCTTCTTCTGAAGCTCCTTCTTCTATCCTTCTTAAGACTTCTGCATCAACTGCTTCTTTTTCTTCTTTTGTAAATTTACCATAAAGTCTTTCACTAACTTCATCACCTACTCTATCCCTTATCTCTGCAACAGTATCAATTAGCTCCTCCACAGGCTCACTAAATAGGGGTTCTTTAGGTACAGCAGTGTCAAATATTTCATCGGCATCAGCGTCTATTTCAACATCATCAATAATAACTTCAGTCTCATCATCTTCAGAAGTGAAGTCAACAAGTTCCCCATTAACAATAGCATACTTTATAGTAGGGTCATCTCTATTAGCAATAGCAGCATCACTGTCTGAAGAAAATCTTGGTACTGTTTCTGGGTCTACGTCTGCATCTGATAAAACCCCTAGGTCTTCGTCTGATAAAGCGGCTGGGGGTAGGAGTAAGTCAGATAAAATATCAGGGCCACCCAGCAGTGCACTAAGAGAAGAATTATTAGCAAGCTCTCCATCTGTATTAAACTTACGTAAAAGTATACTTGCCTCTTCAGGTCTATTATTAATAATCCAGTTAAGCTTTTGTCCGTCTGTGATATCTTTGGGGTCATTAATTCCCAAAGCATCTCTCCATTCGGAGTCAGTCATAACGTTACTATCCACTATTCTATCGGTAAGTCTTAGGGCTAATCTATTCTGTGCAGCGTCATTTAACTTACCTGCATCAGGATCAGCCAAGGCACTTCTATCAAATGCAGGCATACCGGACTTAGAAGTAGGCAAAGACATACTCTCCATCTCTCTTATTTGATTTGGTGAATACCCGCCTACTGTAGCAGTTCTTTTGCTTTGTTCATAGCGGCGTCTACCACTACCCTCAAAGATGTTACTAAAGAACCCGCCATCTTCTATATCAGAGGCAGTATCGCCACTGTTAGCTGCTGCAAGTTCGATTAAGTATTCTTTTCTAAGAGCTTCTTTAATATCGAAGTCTGCAGAGGCTTCAAACTCTTCATCTCCCTTGTAAACTTTATTAATATCAAAGGGTGTATCCAAATCATTATCTCTATAGAACTCTTTCTTCAAGTCAGCTAAAGCAGCAAGGCCTGCTGAACCATGCTTTGCTACCAAGTCACTCATAGACTCTACAGATAGACCGGGGTTAGGGCCGTCTGGGTCTCCTGCCATTAGCTCTTCAGCTAGTGTAATGTTTTGATCAACCCTAGCCTGTCTATCATTAACTATCCTACGACCATTACGATTAACGTAATCATCTTGCTTCTCCATGAGGTCACGATAGTAGTCATTCTTTTCATTTATGTTGGTGACAAGTTGCCCTGCTGCACCCCCAGCAAATGCTGTCCAATCTACATCACTAAAAAGTCCCATATCTTATGCTTCCCTACTCATTAGCCCAGCTTTAGGAGCTTCAGTTTCAGGAGGCATATCAGTAGCCGCCTGTGCCATAGCCTCTTCAGGTGCTGCACTTTGTTCTTCCATTCTATCTTCTAGTTCTTCTTCTTCTGGGCTACCAATAGCAGCTATTGTCTGAGACACTGCTTTCTTTTCTGGGCCTTTAAGCTCTGAAAGTCTGCCAGATAACAGTTCTTTCATACGATCTTCTCTTTCAATCTCACCTTCAGGATCATCAGAGGGGAAGTATTCTAAGTATTTAATACCAGCAGACTCAGCTAATAGTTTAAACTGCCTATGAATTACAGGGGCAATAAGGATGCTAACATCTATGCTGTGTATGCCTGACGCTTGTGCAACAGTCAAGTTTGTTTTTGTTATAGTAGCAATAGGTATACCTGATTCCATCATAAACAAAGCCGCATCAATAAAAGGAGGTTCAGCAAACCTATCTAAGTGCATCTTGATTGCTTCATTGGGGTCCGCCGTTACAGGAGGCCTCTCCCAAGGATAGCCTTTGGGTTCATCGGTAAGAGATTGACCGGGGATAGGCCTTTCAAATAGTTGTTTCATGACTGCACCTCTTGCAACTTGTAGTAATCATTAATAGAATCCACGGTGATAGGCCCCATCTTTTTCCCAGACGCATCTTTAGAACGCCAGCCAGCATTTTGATCCCAAGCTTTACTACCTCTCTTGTACACTACTGTTTCAGGAGGAGACTTAGCAAAAGCAGGTGCCGCCTGTAGTAATCCTAAAGTTTGTGTACCATCGTAGCCCCAACGATCTAGATACTTAGAGTACAAATCCATCTGCTCTCCTGCATCCATGTCTCTTATCCTAGAGAGAGTAAGTTCTTTAGGAGCAATCTTTCTATCTTTGAGATCATCTAAAGCTACTTGTGTAACTTGCCACAGAGATACAGCACCTGACTTTTTATTACGTGCGTGTGTTACCCCGTTTGATTCCCCTTGGATCATGCGGAACAATTCTTTTTCACCTATATTAGGATGATCCTTTTTAAGTCTAGCTAGGCCGTCATTAAATAAAGCATCCTTTTTAAGGCCTTTCATGCCAGTTGTTTTAGAAGGGTAGATTTTATTTAAAGGATCAGGAATGTCTGTACCTGAATACTCAGAGCCTGTTTGCTTTGCTGTGACTAAACCTCTTGACTTTTCTTTTGCTGACATCTCAGAAGGATTAAGTTTTAAATCTGTCTCAGCACTAACAGCTTGCTCAGGATCAACTACATCTTCTACAGCGTTTTCTTTTTTAGTCTGCTGGTAGCCTATTGAAACATCAAACCACTCTAGTAGATTATCATACGCAGTCTTACCTGCTTCTATAGTGTCACTTACATTCTCCTTCATATCAGAAATAAGGCCTTCACTAGTATTTCTTTTAGTAGCTTTTTTCATTAGGCCCCCCTCACTAGGGGTTTCAGGCACTACATCTTTAGCTGTTACAGAGGCATTCTGTGCGTCCTCTATAGCTTGTAAAAAATCTCTGTAAGATGACATCTATATTTTCCTATTTATATTGTTTTTCTTATGGATCCTCAAAAGGGTTAATCCAATTACCTACTACCATTACAGCAGCTTGCCCCAGTAAGCTAGACGAACTAGCCTTAGCTTGCATTGTTGCAGCAGCAGTCTGAGCCGTTGCTGACATTTCAGCAAGTATAATATTGTTTACATTATTAGCGTAGTTTTCAGATGACTGCCAAGCAAAAGACATAAGGTCCCTATCTCTTTGCCATATATTATTTAAAGCCTCAGCAGTAAAAGAGTTAATAGCTTTAGCGTCAGCTAGGTTGGATTCATTCTGTGCTGCCTGATTACTAGTAACAACATCTTGACGCCACTTTGCATTAGACTGTGCAACCAGCATACTATTAGTGGCTAGGAACTGATCATAGGCATTGTTTTGTTCTGTATTAAACTTTGACATTGCGTTAACTTCACCAGCGTTTAACGCAGACATAGCATTTTTTTCCTTAGCGTTAGCTAGGGTAACATTAGTTGCTAGAGTAGCCATGAATTGTTCAGTTTGATTTTTGCTTGAAGCATTAAATTGTATGGCTGCATTCTCTGCTGCTTGGTCTGTAAGGATAGCTTGCTGTATAGCCTGTGCTTTAAATATAGAAACCTCTTGTTCGTTCGTTAAGTTAGCTAAGTCCATCTTTAAAAAGTTCTGAGCATTAACTACGGCAGCTTGTTGGGTGTTACTAAGGTTAGCTAAGTCCATACCTGCTACGGTAGCGGCATTCTGTAAGGCTATAGTAGCATTAGTTGATAGCTCTGCAATACCAATACTTTTCAGCAATTCAGAGTTATGCAGTTGAGCATTCTGCTCTGCAGTAAACGTTAAGTTAGCCGCCTCAGCAAACTTCTCTGCATTAAGTACAGCAGTCTGTTGTCTGTTGTCTAGCTCTTTACCTTCAAGGGCAGCATCAATCTGAGCATTAGCCAAAGCTGTCTGCTGTCTGTTAGACAGTTCTGCTAAGTCAATGTTTACTTTGTTTGTAGTGTTAAACAAAGTAGCTTCCTGCTGGTTACTCAATTCAATCTTACGCTCTTCTAACTGAGCAGACACATTAAACACAGCTGTCTGCTGGCGTATATCCATAGCCTTGCCCTCAAGGGCTGCAGTAGACTGTGCATCCTGTAAGAACGCTTGCTGTTTAGCAGAGGCATCAAAATTAGCACGTTCAAAGTCTTGAGTGGATGCAAGCACAGCCATCTGCTGCTCATTAGTAAGCTCTTGTCCTACTAAGGCTGCACGTACTTGAAGGTTAGACAGTTGAGTTTGTTGTTTGTTAGACAGGTTAGCCATCTCAACTTGCAAGTTCTCAGCAGACCTCTGTAGTCCTGCCTGTTGTCTGTTAGTCAAGTTTATCTGATTCATCTCAGCAAACTTAGCGGCATTAGCTAGTGATGTCTGAGTTTTAATGTCAAGAGTTTTATTCTGGAAAGCTGACTTGAGTTGTGCATTGGCAAGCACAGTTGCCTGTGTATTAGATAGGTTCTGTGATTGTAAAGAGAATGCATTAGTGGAGTTCTGTAACATTGCTTGCTGTTGGTTATTAAGATTAGCTAACGTCATGTTTTGTTGTGCAGCAGCATTAGCTAAAGATACTTGTTGCTGATTGTTTAGGTTCTGCATGTCCATGTTAGCAAACGTCTGAGCGTCTGCAGATGCAATAGGTATAGCTGACTCCATAGCCGCTTGTATAATAGCAGAACTAGCCATAGAACTAGCTCCCATACCACGTGCAGCCATAGCAGCATTAGCGGCCCTCATAGCTCCTGCAGCCCATGCAGGTGTACCGTCATTGAACTGCTCCATTAGAGTAGACATCTGCCCAGCTACGGTTGCTTGTGGTGACACAGAGCCTGTCTGAGCTTTAGCTAAGGCCGCTTGTGAAAGACTACCCTGTGCTGCAATAGCTATAGACTCATCATTAAGAGCTTTATCTGTAGCAGCTACAGCTTGGACAGCCTTTGCTGTACCTATAATATCTTCTGCGTTTACAAGTTCATCAGCACCCACAGTGCCTTGTGCAGCTTTTACAGTAGACTCAAAGTCTGACGTTGCTGCAGTAGTTGTAGGATACTCTGTAGCTTTAGCGGCATCCCTAACTGTTGTTGCTGTCTGTTCTGCAATTTGAGTAGGAGTAAGATTATAAAGGTCTTGTGGTTTTAACTCAGGACGTGTATCCTTATTAAAGGTAGCACCCTCAACTTCTTGATAATCCTTTAACATCTTTTGGATTTCAGCTTTAGGAGTACCACTTCTTTTGGCTGCTTTAGATAGCTCTTCATCTGTTACTGTACGAGTACCAGCTACTACTTCTTGAATAAACTCTACATCTACACCCATAGTATCAGCAAGAGACTCAGCAGACACCTCGCCCTCTGCAGCAGTTACTTGTGCTTCATCTGATACAGTACCTTTAACAGCACTTACAGCAGCTCCAGTTATAGTAAAGTCTTCTAATTTAGTATCTGTTCTTTCGGCCAGTTCTTCAGGAGTTAACTCTACAGTTTCAAACTTAGGAGGATAAGGAGTTCCATCTGCCTGCATACCCATAGGTACTGCCATAGCTTTTTGGTATTCAAAGACTTGTTTAGTCTTATTAAATACCATTGGACCCTTGCCTGTTTCGGGATTACCCGCAAGATCACGTGGTAAGTCATCACCTATAGTTTCAAGCATATCAGAACCAGCAAGGGTATCTATGCCTTCATCTAAAGCCTTTGTAACATCACCTATGCTAGTCTTGGCGTCATATAGATTGGCTTCTAAATCATCGGGAGCATCAACATCAGTAGTAGTACCTATACCTGATGAGCCATCTGTTGCCAAAGTAGGTTGAGTGAGAGCCTCAATTTCTTCTCTCATTGTATTTAATGCTGCTTGTTGAGATTCTGAAGGTGCTGTTCCTGCTTCTTCATAGAACGCTAAATGAAAACTGTAGGTAGCCCTAATCTTATCAACAGGTGAAAGGGCATTATATAATGTTGCATCTCCTGCCTTCCTCGCCTCAACAGCCGCTTTATGACTTGCTTTATCAGCAGCAGATGATGTATACTGGTATCCCGGTTTTCCAATCTCAGCTAGATTAGGACCTCCTGCTATTTGACCCGGTAAAAGACCGTCATCATCCGCTTCAATTTTAGTACCTGTTTCATCTCCTGTAATAACACTTACATCACTTTTTGTAGTAAGCTGTGCAGGGTCTGTAATTGCTGCAGTACTTAATAAGTCCTGCGAAGCTTTCGATTGAATCTTTGCATCACGTGCTGCAGAGTTTGCAGTGTCTTGAAGCTGGTCTAGGCGGTATTGCTTATCATTTAACCAATCTATTTGTGATGTAGTTAAAGGTATTGCTTCGCCAGTAGCTGGATCAACGCCATTTTGCTCTACATAGGCCTCTTTCATCGCATCATATTGGTCTTGTTCTTTTGCAATAGTAGAAGTTAACCTTGCAGCATCCTTTATGTTAGTTGAGATATCGTCAAAGGCTAGTTCACCTTCAGGATTAGAACTACCTGCTCCTGAATTAGCACTACCTGCTCCTGAATTAGAACTACCTGCTGCTGAATTAGCACTAGCTGCTCCTGAATTAGAGCTACCTGCTGGGGAATATGTCCCAGAAACCCAACCGGGATTACTATCTAAAAATGTTCGTTTCTCTTCTTGAGTAGAAAACTGTCTAGTCTCTCCTGCACCATTATTTGCAGCAATAGGGTAAGCAGGTATACCACCGGGACCGGGTTCACCTGATCCACCCATATCAAGTAGTAATTGTTTTTCCTCGGGATTAATGTAAGACAACTCATGATCTTGACCACCAATATTGGTTTTACGTGGTACGTCACCGCCTCGGTACAAACCTTTAACAGGGAGTCCTCCACCCTCACCACCGCCGAAAACAGCACGATCTACGAATTTAATACTAGGTATAAAAGGATTATAGATCATGTTTAAAACTCTTTCTTGTGTGCTTTAGTAGGATCAGAAAACCTACGCCAATGTACTTTAGCTTTACCATATAGTTTAGCGTGTTCTTGTCTAACGGATGTCATCATTTGTTTAGCTTTTCCTGTAGTGGATATAAAATCTAAACCCCATAGTTGTTTATTTTTTATGTCTGTATCTTCATAATCTTCTTGCACTGGATTGTATTCATACTGTAATAGTTTTTGTGCTTTATAATCTGTTAACCAACACCAAGTCACAAGACCTACAGGTTTGCTTTCTTGCTCATAAAATATTCTAACACGGTTATTTTTTATTGGCAATACTAAATAAGTAGCTATGTCAAATAAATTATACCTTTGATGAGATGTGCTACCAGTGAATAAAGTTAGCCCGTCTGCTATTGCTTTGTTATAATCAAGCTCCATTAAAATCCGTCACTTAGTCCCTCAAGTATATCTTTAATACTT
>TARA_R110000851_G_scaffold126210_1_pt1 | contig 11895 bp, 20 predicted proteins | sample TARA_R110000851 | Tara Oceans TARA_R110000851 (sample SAMEA4397627) | marine metagenome | biome: Polar Biome; feature: [DCM] deep chlorophyll maximum layer (ENVO:01000326); material: water (ENVO:00002006), including particulate matter (ENVO:01000060) such as... | depth 17 m | reverse complement strand
TCACTTAGCATTAAACAAGTGGCCGACAAGGGAGGCGGCGGCACTCGTGTTCTCATTAATTGCTTCGCGGGATGCGGCGCGCTTGAAATCCTAGACGCCATCGCGCTCGATTGGGGCGCGGTAATGCCCGAGGCCGGTGAGTATAGGCAGGTATTCTACAAGTCGAAGAGCGAGAAGGTTGAGAGCGCGGAGGCATTGCTCGAGCTCGTGCCTCATTGGGTCAAAGCCGGTCGCAAGTTTAGCCCAAAAGACAAGGCCGACATTATCGAGGCGAAGCTTCTAGTATTGAGGGCGAAATCATGAGCGGTGGTTGGATACGAGTCGAGCGCGGGATCTTAGACCATTGGGTTTTCAGCGAGGCGGACGCCCTAAAATTGTGGGTTTACCTGCTTATGTCGGCAAACTATGAGGATAAGAGCCGAATGTTCAACGGCCGTCTCACACAGGTAAAGCGAGGCCAATTGATCTACGGTCGGCACGCGGTATCTCAACGGCTCGGCATCTCGGAAGCGAAACTGCGACGGTACATAAAGCAGTTCATAAAAGACGAGATGATCAGCCAACAGATTACGAATAAATATTCAGTAATATCAATCACTTGCTATGAGAAGTATCAAGACGGCAGCCAACAAACAGCCAACAAACAGCCAACAAAGCGCCAACAAACGACCACACCTAAACAAGTAACAATAAACAATAAACAACATATACCGCCAAGCGTGGGTGAGGTTGAGGCTTATTGTGAGTCGCGAGGTAATGGGATCAAGGCCGAGGCGTTCGTTGATTATTACGAGGCGCGCGGTTGGATGATCGGCAAAAATAAAATGAAGTCGTGGCAGTCCGCGGTTAGAACGTGGGAGAACCGGCGCAAAGAACAAGAGCCTAAGAATACTAAAACGTGGGAGCTAGAACGATGATTGAGATACCAAAGGGCATTGATTGGAAAGAGTATATAGAATTGTGCGGCGCCCTCGAGGCTAGTGAGGTTCACTCTCCGGCGTATTGGCGCGACTCCTTGGTCGAGCTCAGTAAAGGCGAGCGAATATGGGGCGACGAGTTACCTTGGCGGAAATGTAATGATTTTCGCCTGAGGCCTAGCGAAATTACGCTATGGTGTTCGATGAATGGACATCGCAAGTCTATGATTTTGGGACAGATTATGTTGCACATTAGTCTACACTCGCGAGTAGCTATCTGTTCTCTCGAGATGACGCCCGAGCAAACACTGCTACGCATGGCAAGGCAAGCAGCCGGAGCCTCGGTGGGTGAGGTGAGCGAAGAATTCATTCACAGGTTCGTCGATTATGGTGACGACCGGATACTGATCTTTGATGCCCTAGATACCGTCGAACCATCACGCGTCCTAGGCTTCACACACTACGCTGCTAGGGAGTTAGGCTGCAAACACATAGTGATAGATAGCCTTACCAAAGTGGGGCTTAAACAGGACGACGTAAACGCTGAGAAGGACTTCATGAATAGGCTGCAACACGCAGCCAAAACTTTAAACGTGCACATCCATCTCGTGTGCCACGTTCGCAAACCTCAGTCGGGTGATGAGTCGTGGATACCTAGCAAGTTCGACGTTCGCGGCAGTAGTTCTATCGTGGATCTATCCGATAACCTCGTGATCGTTTGGAAAAACAAGAAGCGCGAGACGTTAAAAGAGATAGCTAAGTCGGTCGAGCTCGATGAAAAACAGCGTGAATATTTAGAAAAAAGTTTCGATCAGAAGCTGATTGTGGAGAAACAAAGGCACGGAACTTACGAAGGCGCATTCAATTTTTACTTTCATGACAACAGCTTACAGCTCGTTAGCCGTGAGGGTAAACCAATGCGATTTAATTTTTCCGAAAAGCTTGACATCGCATAGCAACTTCACCGAAAATGTAATCACTCACACAGGTGAGCAACAACAACCAAAGGGGAAACACCATGAAAACAATTAAAGACTTTCTAACATCCGAGCACGCAATCACTCATTACCTCGACGAGAACTTTGTTGATTGGGATCTCGTGTCACTCGAAGACAAAGACATGCTAATCGATTGGGCTCTCACCGGAGCCGATGCAGGTGAGCGATGGGATGAAATCACTACCAATCATGGCGACTCATCTGAACTAGGCGCACTGCTTGTCGCACTCTCGCGCAACGATCTAAACGCAGCTACTGAACTCGCGCAATACACTCGCATGATGGCACTCAGCTACGTCATGGAGCTATGCGATAGGCAGGAGCAAGCCGAGCTAATCGAAGAAGCGCTGTCAGATTACAGCCGACAGTACGCCACCAATGAGCAGGTGATACACCGCATCCGCGAAGACATGCTCGCGCTCGAACACTTACGATAAGGAGGTAGGCAATGGATAAGATAAAGATAGAGAAAAATATACCGATCCCAAGCAGAAGCAAAAACTTGCCATCTGCTCTATTGAACAAGACGCTTGATCGTATGAAGGTTGATGAATCTTTTGTGGTCATAGGTAATGCAGTGCGCGCGCAAGTGGCTAACCGAATGCGTGCTAGGAACATGCCATTTGCAAGCAGATGCATCAATAAACCTATCGCGCATCAGCCATCGACTTATGAGTATAGGATTTGGAAAACTAACAAATATTCTAAGGGGAACTAAAATGAAACAGTCCGATACAATAGCAAGCTTAGCTGCCGCGATGGCAGCAGCACAGGCAGAGATGGGAGCCGCCATCAAGGGTTCAACTAACCCATTCTTGAAAAACAAGTACGCAGACCTTGGTTCTGTCATCGATGCAGTCAAAGCCCCGTTCGCAGCACATGGCCTGAGCTATGTTCAGTTCCCTGTCAGTGGAGAGAACGCTGTCGGCGTAGCTACCCGACTCATGCACTCATCGGGTGAGTGGCTAGAGCAGGAGTACTTCATTCCTCTTGGTAAGATGGATGCGCAAGCAGCGGGTTCTGCTATCACCTACGCTAGACGCTATGCCCTACAGTCTATCGCCGGTATACCTGCCGAGGAAGATGATGGCCATGCGGCCGCGCAGTCAGCGCCGAAGGTTATCACTGCTGCTCAGGCGAAAATTATCTCTGCACTCATCGCGAAGACAAGCAGTGACCTGCCAAAATTCTGCGAGGTGTTCGAGTGCGAATCCATTGCAGCCCTGCCCGCCCCTCAGTTTGCCCGAGCAAAGGCTATGCTCGAGAGTAAGCTATGAGCAAGTCGCTGCCTAGCGGGCGCCCGTGTGATGGGTGTGGATCTAAGGTCAGGCGTAGTCAAATGATGTGCGAGAAGTGCATCGAGTACTACGCCAACATGCAAAAGCTATGGAGGCAGTCATGCGCAAAATAGATTGCGAGCAGGGATCGGCCGAGTGGTTAAACCATAGGTTAGCCACGCCTTCGGCCTCGATGTTCGCCAAGATAGTGACGACAAAGGGGGCGTGGTCTACGCAAGCTGACGGCTACATCAATCAGCTAATCGCCGAGGATCTCACGGGTGAGTCCACTCCCTTCTATCAGAACGAGCATATGGCTCGCGGGACTGAGCTCGAGCCCAAGGCGAGAAGCGCTTATGAATTTTTGAAGGATGTCGTGGTTGAGCAGGTTGGATTCTGCTTACACGATACGATGCGGGCAGGTTGTTCGCCCGATGGATTGGTAGGGGATGAGGGCGGTCTCGAGATCAAGTGCCCTAGCGGAGCGGTACATGTATCATACCTTCGCGATGGCAAGCTCCCATCTAAATACTATCAGCAGGTCATGGGTTGTCTATGGATAACCGGCAGGAAGTGGTGGGACTTTATGTCCTATCACCCCGACATGAAACCTTTGATCGTTCGTGTTGAACGTGACGAGGAGTACATCACAGCACTCGAGGCTAATGTCTCGAAGGCCGTTGATTTAATTGCAGTTAACGTAGATAAATTTTTCACTAAGGAGAAAAACAAATGACAGACTTTGACGATACTAACCGTGGGGTACTTTTCAAGAACGATCGCAAGGAAAAGGAAACTCACTCGGACTACAACGGTTCAATCAACGTGGGCGGCACTGACTTTTGGCTGAACGCATGGCTGAAAGAATCTAAGTCAGGCACTAAGTTCTTTAGCCTGTCGGTCAAGGCGAAAGAAGGCGGCGCAACTAAAGCGTCTACCCCATCAGCCCCTGCGGCTCCAATATCTTTGGATGACGTACCGTTTTAATCCTGTGTGGCAGAAGCGCTTGTGCCACACGCGATGGTCGGGGGTGAAAGCCCCCCATCATTTCGGACAGATTTTACAAAAACGTGTCCGTGACACAGTAAGGAAATCATGAATGAGTATTCATATAGGAAATTGTTTAAGGGTTGCCCACACTAAGACGGGACTGCTGTACAAAGACATCGCAGCGGCTATCGGGTGGGATAGATCGAACTACTCACACCTGCTCGCGCAAAAGAATATGCAAGCCGACACATTTATCAAGGCGTGTAACGCGCTAGGGTTATCCCTTGATGAGGTTGTTAGTTTTGGAGAGCAAGATGACGAAGCCGACACAGAATAACGAAAAGACACGCGAGGAATTGGCGCACGATATCAAGGTGTACCTAGCCAAGGGCGGCAGAATCACAGTGTATCCGCCGCAAAAATTCTCAGCCAAGCACTCGCTAGAGAAAACAGTATTTGACATCTCGTTTCAAGGGGCGAAGAACAAATGAAAGATATTAATCAAGGGGAATTTTGGGTGGTCAACAGCGACCACGCACTCAAGATGTTCGTGGAGCACATCACGAATCTATACCAAGAAAAGAAGTACGTAACCCTCAAGTGGAAGGCGGGCAAGACTAGAACCACGCAGCAGAACAATGCGCTGCATGTGTACTGCCGACTGATGTCAGAGAAGTTAAACGCAGAGGGGTTAGACATGAAGAAAACCCTGAAGCAGGACGCCGAGATCCCGTGGACTACCGAGCTCGTCAAAGAGTATTTGTGGAAGCCGATTCAGTCAGCGGTCACAGGCGAGAAGTCTAGTTCCGATGTGTCAGCCTCTGATTACGACGAGATACACAAGCACCTGAGCCATCTGCTCAGCACTAAGTTTAATGTTTACGTCCCGTTCCCCTCGCGCAAATGATTATCTTCGATGACTTCAGCCGCGCGTTGGAGGAAGCTGAATGGTGCGCGAATGATGAGCGGGTTTTGTATTACGTCTTCCCATTCAGTGACAAGTACATGGTGCGCAAGAAGCACGGAGGTGCACCTAAACCCAAACGCCGACACATAGAGGTAGGCTTCCATCACAGGAAAGCAGGGAGGAAGCCTGATGCTTGAGATCGCTTGTATCGCTATGGCAATTTACTTCGAGGCTAGGTCTGAACCCTTAGATGGGCAGGTCGCAGTAGCTAATACCATCTTAAATAGAGTGGAATCTCCTAAGTTTCCCGATACCCCCTGTGAAGTAGTCCAACAAGGCAGGTCATGGATGGGTCATATGCTCCGAAATCAGTGCCATTTCAGCTATTACTGCGATGGTAAGCCCGAAGTAATAGTAGACCAAGGGGCATACACTTTAGCCCTCAGTATCGCGGTAAATTGGGCTAATCTCGTTGACATAACAAGTGGTGCTACCTACTATCACAGAGATGACGTTCAACCCTACTGGGTAGACAACCTAAATGTCAGCCGCAAGATTGGTCGGCATATCTTTTACAATTAGGCACATTGAATGAGAAAGCATCATGAATGATCAACCGCAGTACGATCCACCGGAAGATGTTAAGGCTGTATCTAAGACATACTCTGTCATGTCTAAGCTGTTCAGCATGGCTCTACTCAAGCTGCGCTACGATAAAATGAATACGGCGAGCCAGATCCGAGCAGAGAAAACCATGTTTGCATTGCTTCACGAGAGAAACTGGGATGCCAAGAGCGATAGATAGGCGAAAAAAGCGCAAGTCGAAACCCAAGACCAAGACTAGCGCGATGTTAAAGCAGGAATGCTACAGGGCTATTCAGAAGCTCGCGAGGATAGCTGCGGCAGATGACCAAGGTTACTGTTCTTGTGTCTCCTGCGGCGTTACCAAGCACTACAAGGACATGCAGGGTGGACACTTTATCCCCAAGGGCAACTCGTCTTATTGGGCATTAGAGATAGAGAACATCCATCCGCAGTGCGCAGGGTGCAACATGTGGGGAATGCGACATGGTTCGGCAGCGCAAGAGTATACGATGTGGATGGAAGACATGTATGGAAGAGACTTTGTCAAGGACATGATTGCCAAAAAGTCGTCCCCTGTGAAGAGATACAAAGCAGACTATGAGGAGTTGTTAGCAGGGTTTACCGAGCTTATCCGTAAACACGAGAGGAGGATCTCATGAGCAGACCTTATTACGAAAACAATAAATCATTGCAGAAAGAACACGCTCTGGCAGAGTGCTTAGAAAAGCGATGGCAATGCAAACTGAAAAAGCTGCCCATCAAGTACATGCTAGATTATGCAGTATGGAAAGATAGACAAATCTCTGCATGGGTGGAACTTAAATGCCGAACGATTACCTTTGAGTACTTCGATGAATACATGATATCTCTCGCGAAGGTGATGGCGGCTAAAGATTTATCCCGTAACACAGAATTAAAATCATTTCTCGTGGTGCAATGGAGCAACAAGAAAGCATTTATTCAGTTGGATAGCGCCCCCTACGATCTGAGAATGGGAGGCAGGAAAGACCGTAACGATCCTGATGACATCGAGCCCTGTTGTTATTTTAAATTAAAAGACTTTACCGCTTTGGAGGGATGAGGATGGATGACGAAACAGAAGTTAGCTTTGAGATAATGGATCTCGATGAGTTAGATGATTGGGTTACACAGTTTATAACCGAGGCAGAGGGTGATGACCGTGATGCGGTATGCACTATGACTATGGCGCTCGAACAGATGCATGCGTTCATAACATCAACTGACTCAATGACTAATCGCTACAAAACATTTATCCGCAAAGGAGGCTACATGCACACAGTATCTTCGGAGGTTTTACATTGAATATAAATATCCATCAGCTAATTAACATGTGTACCAAGTGGAGTGAGGTGCGCGGGATTCTTAAGTACAGCAACCCTCAGGTTCAGGGGTTAAAGCTCGTCTCAGAGATAGGTGAACTCACAGACAACCTCGCGAAAGGCTTGGATGTGAAGGACGATATAGGCGACTGCTTGGTTGTACTAAACAATATAGCATTGATGCACGAGACCACGCTAGCCGAATGCTTGCAGGTCGCATACGACGACATCAAAGATCGCAAAGGAAAGATGCAGCCTAACGGGGTGTTCATTAAGGAGTGGGACGTATGAGTGCGACAGACCATCAGGTAGCGGGTGACCACTACAAGAAGCTAAAGATCCAACCTATTGAATACATCCTCGCGAATGACATGCCGTTCTGTGAGGGCGCGATTGTGAAATATATCTCGAGGTGGAAAGCGAAGGGGGGCGTTGAGGATCTGCGCAAAATTAAACACTTCTGCGATTTCCTCATTGAGAATGAGGCAAACAAAACGCCCGCCATCACCGAGGATGACAGGCGCTTACCTAGAGGTACTTCTTAATTCCCAAGTACCCGAGCGCGGGCATCCATCATCCTTTGAATCTCGCGCTCCCTTCTTTCTTTGTCTTGCTCTTTACTCATCCTCTCGCTCTGAGTCAGGCCGTCCTCTCCTACTTGCTTATAGGCTTTGGCAAACCTACCAAGGACAGGCGCGGACGAAACCATTTTAGAGTTATCAAAGGTAAGCTCTTCGTCGTAAGCCTTGATGGCGTCTTTAACCGCCGAGTCAAACAAGATGAATGGCGGAGCAAGGGTCTGCAATAAAACTTGAGACGCATCTCCTTGTGAGCCATACCTATCTATCACATAACGACTTACGCCGGCGACCCGCAGTAGGCTGTCAAAGAAATTCTGCTCTACGATATCTTCTTTATGGAATCCCCTGCCCAACATAAAGTCCTTGATCTCTTGGACTCCTGCTTCGGCTAGCGCGAATACAGTGACAAGTTGAAGAGCAGAGTATGCAGCCTCCTCGTACCTACCTTTCTTTACGTTGTTAACAATACCTCTGCGCACCACGCCATCATAGATTGATTTGAGCGTGTAGTTTTTCAGCATTGTTGCTAGGCGGAGCCAAGGATGCTCTAGCACAGACTCCACAGTCTCAGCCCTAGATGTCGGGTATATCTCAGAGGCTTTAATAAATAAGAACTCCTCTGTTAGCGGGCTCTTCACTCTGTTCTGTAGGTCTTGAATGAGAGAGTAGAAATCCTCTCCGTAAAGAACGCCGTAATCCTCGCGCAATCTCTTTATACCTTTGTCAGTCTTTGCCATCGCGAAAGCTTGCTCGAACGATGAGTTTAGAAACACACCCTTCGTTAACTTATCCATCGGCTTGAAAACTGTAAACACGCTAGACAGCACGGTATCAAGAGCTTTCTCGACAAAGTTTAACGTGCTAGCCGTAGTGCCTAACTCTGCCTTTACCATGTCGCCTAGGATTCTATCCACGTTCTTCGAGTTATATGAAGACGGACTGAGCAACGCTTTGATCGTCGGGTAAAGTCCGTTTGATCTTAGGTTGTGCGGTAGATCCGCAAGCTGTGTAGCGGCAGACGTTACGCTAGTAATTGTTTCGCCATAGGTGAGGGCTTGCATATAACGAATGCCTTGACGAATGTTTTTAGGCGGAGCTAACAGCAGCCTCATAGACTGCGCCAACTCCTCGTGCGACACATCGTCAATAGCTAGGCGACCTGCTGCCTTTTCTTCCGCGAGCAGTAACCCGATCGAATCCTCAACGTCGATTGCAACCTTGCCATTCGCTTGTTTGACAGAACTTCCTAGCATGTTCTTCGTATGAATGAGTCGGTTGATATCCTCGAGGTACGAGTACAATGTATTATCATAGCGCTCGTAAAACTTTAAATCATCACGGCCAACCGTGTTAAATATGCGGGACTCTGTAACGCCCTTGCCCGACTTTCCTGTTCCCTTGCCACCGGGTCTATGCCAATTATTTAGAACGACCGCCTCTTCATCGGGAGTTAGTCCGAACCTATCTTTCTTTCCAATGCGCTTGGCGTAGTTATCCAAGGCGTTGTTGTAGTCTCCGATGCGAGCAGCGTCTAATCCTTTAGATGTCCGCAGACCATCGCGATCCAATACTATGCGGGGAAAATAGTTCTCAATCTTGCCTATATCCAACCCTGCTTTTATGGCTTCCGCACGCTTGGACTCAAGGAGTGAAACAATATCATCAAGAGCTTTAGATCCAACTTGAGTATGCTTGTTCAGCAAAGCCCTTAGCGGCTTAAAGCTGCCACTAAATAACATTTGCTGCATCGTATCAACGTGCTGCTTAGGCAACTGCTTATTGATTGCGTCAATTGTTGGCTTGATTAATTGCGTGTCACGATATGACGCTTGCTTAACCCTGCCCTCTATTCGCTGAAACTTTTGCGCGAGCGGCTCTGAGAATCTAGCGATCCTTGAAGACGCAATACCTAACCCCTTATCAAACCACTTCGATTTCCCTACAGTATTGGCGCGAGACAATTCAACCAATGCTTTCGCCTCAGTCTTTGTGGGCACAACAAAAATCTTGCTTGATGTCTCGAGGGTTTCGACCACTTTCTCTACCGGCACGCCTATCCTGTTGCTAATCTGCTGAGGCAGCTCGGCAGGTGGAATATTTTTAGTGGCCTGAAGCTCAACAGCAACCTCATATATGTCATCAAAATCTTTGTCCGCTTTTTCAACGGCAGCTTTGTTTCTCCTCTTTGCCGACACTCGGCCTAATCTTTTAGCAGCTTGGTTAAGCGTTGTACCTATCACAAGAGAACCGACCGAGCCAATTGCAGCAGCCTTACCCACCTCGCCCATGTCCTCAGGAATCCAACTTCCCGTATCTCGCATCTGAGAGAGAGCCTCATACTCGGCGCCCATGATTGCGCCCATTCCTAGCAAACCTTTGTAGCCTTGGCCGACAGGGAACAAGGTTGTAGGTGACGCGAGAATCTTTGCGCCTGTACCAAGGAAGTTTGCAACACCGCTATCAGGCTCTTGCCCGATAAATTGTGGATAGTCCTGTTCTATCTCGCGTTGCTTTGCGTCCCTGATCATTACTCGACGCACATCTTCGGACGCTTCTGTAAAGCCTTCGCCGTACGCCTCATCAGGAGATAGGTAATCAACACCGTCTAACCCAATTTTAAACTGACCTAGAGGATACTTGGCTTCAAGGAATGCGGCTGCGTTAGTAACGTCGCTCTCGCCTGAGCGAAAGAAGTACATGAACTCATCCAAGAATGAAGAGTCCTGTTGATCTATATCAGTATCAGGCTCAACGCTATTGGCCGGCATCGATTGAATCGCCGGCTGAGTGTCTGCCCAATTCTCCGCATCATTTAATATGGGATCTTCGGGAGTCACACCTCTTAACGCATCAAGACTAAGCAGTTCTCCGCCTTGTTGTTCGGCAGGGGCAGCAGGGATAGGAGCGGGCTCCTCAACAGGCTCTCCACCCCATACCTCAACACCCGCGAGAGGATCGTTATACTGAGTCGGCTCAATACTTTCGGCAACAGTAGCAGCGGGCGCGCTAATCTGCTCCCACTCTTCGATGCTTTCTAAAGGGTCTATTGGCTTTGCCATAAAACGTCCTACCGGATAATAGTTGTTTTGGTTTTAGGGACACCGTTCTCAATTACTAGCCGTCTGTTTTCCCTGATAGGGTAGGTAATAATTGTGTTGCCTGCCTGATACTTTTCGGGGTCAAGGTTTTGTTCTTTAATATTTTTGGCGGTCAAGAATCTGACCTGAATATTATCTCCTCTTGACAAGCCTGTCTTCGCAATAAAATCTGAGGGCAGATTTGCAATAAACCCCTGAGGGTTTTCCATAAAGTCTTTGTTAGTAGATATGTTTATAGGTTGTACATAGCTACCGCTTAGACGATCCTCGACCACAGCATCAACCGCGCCCTGCCTACCTGCGTTCGGGTTGGCTTCTTGGTATTCGTAAATCTCATTAACAAGCGTTTGAGGATCATCATCGAACAAACCGAACCTAGGATCGCTTGCTATAATAGTTTGCAACTGAGTGTTGGTTTCGTCATCTAACTTTCGAGGACGATCGATTGGCGTTCTATAAACCGCACTATCAGAGATGATAGCACCTACACGATCACTTGGATTTGTGGCAGGGTTTTCTCCCTCAGTCGTGCGAACAAAAACATTGTACGTCGAATTAGGGTCGGGCACATCTACACCCTGCTCTATAAGGTCGCTACCAATAATTGATTGCGTCCTTACTTTTAAGTCAGGTTCTTTTGTAAGCTTCATCTGAAGATCAAGAAGACCTGAAGAGCTAAGATCAGAGTTGCGTATTGAGGCAGCAAGTTCAGGGTCTGACCTTTCAGCTATGGTAGCAACGCTTGCGCGCAGGTTATTGTTTCGTGTAGTCTCTTCTGCCTCAGTGCGTCTCTCGGTAGCGCTCTCAACAACGCCTGTAGCCCAATCCACTACATTCCTTTGCGCCCCAAGTACCGCTCTCTGTTCACCGGCAGCAGCTCGGGCTTCTCTGTTTGCAGCTTGTGTATCAGAAATTTGTTGGCGTCTAAGTTCTCGCTCTGCCGTTTGAAGCTCAAGCCTTTTGTTTGCTGCCGCTTGGCGAAGAGAGGCTGCGCGAACAGGGTCAATAGATTGAATAGCTTGTGCAGCTTTCAGCATCCCATCGGGAGTAGACATGTCCATGCCTTGAATCTGCTCGCCAAGCTTCTCACCCGCAGTCCTTGGATCAATCCCAAGCATCGGCTGTACCGCACGGCGCAAGTCTTCGTTACGCTGTACGCCTAGCTGACCTGCCATCTGAGCAAGAGGTGCTAATGCTCTAGC
>TARA_R110000851_G_scaffold333499_1_pt1 | contig 11908 bp, 7 predicted proteins | sample TARA_R110000851 | Tara Oceans TARA_R110000851 (sample SAMEA4397627) | marine metagenome | biome: Polar Biome; feature: [DCM] deep chlorophyll maximum layer (ENVO:01000326); material: water (ENVO:00002006), including particulate matter (ENVO:01000060) such as... | depth 17 m | reverse complement strand
GAGTTTTTTGAGTTTTTTGAGTTTTTTGAGTTTTTTGAGTTTTTTAAAGCTAAAATTTTTTGGATATCTGCAAGTAATTTCTCATCATAACTCTGAACTAAAAACTCTTTAACCTCACCTAATAAAATTACTTTTTGTGGAGAGCATCCTCTTTTAATTACACTGACATTATGAGCGAGCCTTATTAAATTTTTTTGTTCTAACTCATCTAGGCAGTTCTTAAAATCTCTAGAACTAACCCCTATCATTTTATTAAGCTCTGCTAAAGAACATTCCAACATTTGCCCTTCAAGTTCAAATCCAAGACATAAGTACAGTTTCATAAAAGTCCAGTAAGAATTAGGAGACAAAGTAAGGATCTCTTCACTTGTTATAGAATTAATAGTACTCTCCAATTTTGAAAAACATTTCAGGTAACGTTACATGTCACAGAGGTAATTGGCAATGAGAAATACGAATGATAATAAAGTAAGTTTAATTTCATCATTTTTTGATGGATTAGATACTATACATAGAGAGTACTTTAAGACATGGGCATTATCGTATCTTTCTAAAAAGTCACCAGTTCATGCAAAAGCGTTTGAGCAATATTTGGCATCTGGGAATTCAGATAAATTAGATAAATACTTAGGCAAAAATAACAATAAAGGATTATTCCAAGCTGCTTGGCGACAAGCCAAAAGACGTAAATTTAATAAAGAACAAATAACACTAAACTTGAATCGCAGTGACTATAATAAGCTCCGATCCAGTGCCACTAGAAACAAGATGAATATGACCCAATATTTAATTAAGTTGATTATTGATAATGATAAGGGCGTATTATAGCTTGAATCAATCCGTCTATTTCTCATGCATGCCTTCGCAAATGAACTCACTCCACCAGCTCATTATAGACCTACGTTTTTCAAGGTAATCAGAGCGGTTATATGCCGCTCTTGTTTCATTTTCATCTGCGTGGGCTAAACAGGCTTCGACCAAAAGGCTATCGTAACCTTTTTCATGAAGGGCTGTAGAAGCAACGGAACGCAAGCCATGAGCCACCAGCTTATCTTTGTAGCCTAAGCTTCGCTTTATAGCTGCATTAACTGTGTAGGTACTGGCATGGCTCTTTTCATTACGCTCACTCGGGAATACATATTCATGGTGACCGCTGAGTGGTTTCATTTGTTCAAGTATTGCCAAAGTAGCAGGCGTTAAAGGTACTCTGTGGGCTCTTCTTCGCTTCATTTCCTCAGCAGGGATCACCCAAACAGCCTCTTCTATATTAATGTCTGCCCACTTAGTGCCTGCGGCTTCTTTTGAACGAGTCATAGTGTGCAGTTGCCACAAGATTAAAAGCTTTGTTTTGTTCTGAATGGTTTGTGAATTATTCAAAGCCGTTAAAAAGTCAGGTAATTCTTCGGGCCTAATTGTAGCCATGTGCTCTACTGTATTTTTAGTAAATACTTTTATAATTTTTGCTAGTGGATTGGCATTAATGAACCCATGGTTCACCGAGTAATCCATGATCTGGTTTAAGCTTTGGCAAATTCGTTTGATTGTAGAGTGTTTCCCGTAAGTCTCTAATGGCCTGAGAATTTCAATGGTATCAATCGCTGTAATGCTTTCTAAAGGCATGTCTTTCAACTTGGGGAAAATATACATCTCAAGCGTTCGCCACTCCCTAGCTGCGTGATGAGGCGTAACAGTAGGCTGTTTGCGTTCAAACCAAAGCTCTGCGGCAGCTAAGAATGTGTTAGCTAGCTTTCTACTTGCTTCAAGCTTCTTAGTACTTTCGTATTCTTTAGGGTCAATACCTTTAGCTAAAAGCTGCATATAGTTTACTGCCACACTTCTGGCTTCAGCAAGAGTCACAGCAGGGTAAGCACCTAGAGAAAGTTTGGTAACTTTTTTATTAACTGTATATTTAAACCGCCAAGATTTAGTGCCATTCGCTCTTACACGTAAAACCAAACAGTTACCATCTGAGAAGGTTTGTTCTTTGCCTGTGGCTACAATTGATTTTATCTTGCGATCAGTTAAACGCATATTTCGCATAACCTATATAAACAGTAATAGCATGAGTATATAGCATTTTTAAAGCCGGGGGTACTGAGTGGGGTACTGAATGGTTCGGACTTAGCAACCACCATGCGGAATGTGGCGGAAGAAAATAACGATAAGCTACTGATTTAAATTAAACAAAACTCTTTATACGTATACTGGCGGAAGTTAATACGAGCGTCCAGGGAACCACTGTATTCCTGCTCTACTCATTTGATTTATATGACCTTTAATTTTAGGCCTTAGGCCATGGGTACTAGTGTGGGTACTAAAAGTAAAACTATGCTTTTGTACTTCTTGTTTAGATATGTAGTTTACTACATTACTAAAAATTATTGCAGATGCATGTATTATTAAGCATGTAGAAATACGTTTTTACGTAAATCATTAAGAGTTTATATTTAACAATACCCACAATTTAATTAAAGTTCTTTGATATTAACTTATAAATTACAGCATAAAGCCGATGCTTATGCATCGGCATATTTTAATCAAAGAAAAACAATTGAGTATTCCGACAAATTTTAGAGCTGGTGCTTAAGTGGCTTTTTGTCGTTGTCAGTCTCAATTACAGCGGTTTGATTATTCGGTCTTGAGGGAATGTAATTCTCCACTAAGTTGATAGCCGTTCCCATCTTGGTGAAATCACCGAGAATATAGCAAATACTTAAAATAATAAGAAAAGACAAGCCTACATATGACTCGCATGCGTATGGCCCAGATGAAGATATTCCGGGATAAACATATTCAAATCCAGCAAGAACAAAAGTTGTAAGAAGTAAAAGTAAACTAGCGATTAAAAGTAAAAAAACTAACCAATACCTAAACTTAAACCCCCATCCTTTCAATTCAACCCAATAACCCTCATTGCATTTGATGTTTAAGTGACACTTTTTAAACAAATCCATAACACCCATTTTATTTGCTGGGTGAGCTAGGATTCTCTTAGATGTATCTGTATCTGCGTTTCGTATTCTGTAAACTTTCCATAACTCGTGCTGCAACCTAACATCCGGTAAATCATGGTAGTCTTCTAATAGCTTTATTCTTCGTTCAACTAAATTATCAGCTCTAGACACAAAAAAAGTAATAATGCTCTTGGTTACGGACATTAGTATGCCTGATACCAACAAGGCTAGGCCTAACGACTCTGACCACCCCATATCTCCACCTGGCGCGGCTACATTTCTACCAAGAGCTTTTGTTTCCCAAGCAAAAATGACTACATCCCAAAATCCAAATGTTAGTAACCCCAATCCAGAAACTATCAACCTGCTTGATAGCGTCCCAAACAATGCATTGAGAGCTTTCTCTAAATATTTATCTACCAGTATTGTCCCTTCATATTTAACCGCCAATTTTTTCTCCTTGTTTTTTATATTACTTTGAATTAGTTATAAGGCAGGAAAAGCATGATGCATGCTTACTCTCGAAAGTATGTTGGGATTTGCAAATGAAAACGCAAGCTTTTCCGGTGAATCGTACCCCAAGCGAATTGCAGGACTAAGGGCTTCAACAACATCTTGAGATAACCCAAGTTGAGCCTCATATGGGTTTATCTCTGAAATGACGCGAGTAATTAGCCCCATGATAAATGAAAGCCCTCTAGGTAAAACTGAACTGACCAACTCTCTAGCTCTAGGGCATGATTTAGCAGTAGCAGAACTTGAGTCAGGGCTTCCACCTAAGGCTCTATCAATATCACTAATCGACTGACCACTAATCCAAGAAATTATACCTGGAATTAACTCGTCTAGAGCCTCATTACAGAATGGCTCATTTTTGCTTCTTCCAACGGAACCAAGTATAGAAGTTTGCACTTCAAATAAGAGTACATCACGAGCTTCCAAGTCAGACTTAAGCCAAGTAAGAAGCCATATGATCCAATTCTCTATTGATTCAGGAAGGGTTCCAACTTCACTTGATATTTTGAATTTTAACCTTAAGAGGACCTGTGGTGGAAGCCCACTTTGAGAGGCTAAAATTGATAGGTACTCATCAATTTCATCTGTTGCCTCTTGTTCAACCAACTGAGTTAGCTCTCTAGCCTGTGCTATATATCGCCGCTCATCACCTTTTACTTTTGAGCGATAAGCAGCAAATGAATTATCTAAATTAAAAAGTCTATTTTCATCATTATCAGTGTCATTTAAAGTTGCAAATCGGTTTACTAAATAATTTACATCTCTATCCAAGGTTTCCCCAGCGGATATTCGATCTAAGATGATACTAAGGGGGTCCGAGATTTCAACACAGCGGTCATCCTCTGGGATTAGTGATTGTAGCTTTTGTACAGCTTCAAAGTTTAGGCTTTGGTTTTCTGGAAATGTCAGTATTGGCTCAGGAACTAGTAGAACAATTCCATTTGCTAAATGACCTGCTCTACCAGCTCTTGCTGCGGCATTCAATAACTCATGAGCTTCTAATGCTTCCCGTCCTCCACTATCAACTTCAGCACGTTTGTCTCCGGCTAGAATAGCTAATTGAGCGGGTAAATTAAGACCTTGAGCCAATGTTGGTGTTGCAACAATTACCATTGCTCCATCTTCTCGTTTATATAAACGTTCTGAGAGTTCTCTTTCAATACGGAGCATAGATGCATTATGAGGCACAGCAGAATTTCCCTTGGTAAGCAAAGAATGTTTTATATCACCTAATTCAATAGCTAGGGCTTCCCATCTTAGTTCTTCTTCTTCAGTTGATTCAATATTAGTACCGAGAGCATTGGAAATATTTTTTGAGGTGGAAATGGCATGTGATTTTTGGTTTACAAAAACTATTGTTTTTAATCCTTTTGAAGCGCTCATTTCAGCAATTTTGGCAGACACTTCATTTACATTGGGCTTTATTGATAAACCGTAAGAGTTTATAACTCCTGAAAGCGCTACCTTATCTTCAGAAAGTTTTGTAAAGGTACATGCTGCATTATTATTTGCTGTATCAAGCCAATTATGTTGCAGCCCCCAAATAGCATGAGGCTCCGTTTTTAATAGCCTTGACGCAGAAGCTCTAAGCCCTTTTGCTGATTTTCCGCTGTGCATATCCATCGCTTTTTGGGCTGTCATTGCTTTAATTTTGATTTCATTTATTGAGCTTTCAGGGTAAATGACAACCCCACGAGCCTGCCTGCTAGGCTTCCATAAAAGATCGATATTTATACAATCTCTATTAGTTAATTGAGAAATCCAATCGGAGAATTCCTTTCCATTTTCAACCATTGCAGAAAGGAATAGAGCATCTGCATTAGGTGCTATTTTGTGAAAGGCTAATAGACAAAGCATACTATCTAGAGAGCGACGAATTTTTCCTGATTGGGGGCTCAATAAATGACACTCATCAAAAACAAGAAGCCCTACATCTTCAAAAGAATCTGGCGAGAACGACAGCATAGCCAAACACCTTTCTGGTGTCATTACTTCTATTTCAGGAAGTGCTACTCCTACTTGAAAAAGCAAATCGAAATCGCTCGATACCAAAGAGCCTAAAATATCCTGAGGAAACATCTGCTGAAGGTCGGTTGTTAATTGCTCTACTAATGCATGTGTTGGAGCTAAAAAGATAACCTTCTTCCCTTGAGATAATGTATTAGCAATTTTAATTGATGAAACGGTCGTTTTACCGGCCCCAGTAGGTAAAACTAAAACTGCTGAAACACCACTTTTATGGAACTCGGCCTCTAAAGCTTTACGGTGGTTAGGCCAAATATATGGGAATTTATTAGCTCTAAAATTGATCCAGTCATGCCAAAATTCAGGGTTTGAACCTTCTGGAGCGGCTAAATTTGTCAACGAAGACTCAGAAATAACACTAAATACAGATATTAATAACGATGATAAATGCTGTACACCTGGATAGCTGACTTCAATTCTTGAAGCTAAATTACGCTCAATGGATACTGATGAAAGAACCTTAACTTTCTCAAATATTGATAAGGGTGAAGTTTCTTGCTCTTCAAGAGACCCAAGCACAACTTTAGCCATGGACTCTATAGCTGAAGCCAATGCATTCAACATAACTAAAAACGCTGAGTCCTCATTGGGCATTATTGAGATATTAACAATCTCAGCTCTTTTCTCAGAACAACTTATAATGTTAGATAAGTTACCTCTTGCAAGGTCGGCAACATAATGAGTCAATAATGATACGATAGTTAAAGGCTCATCATCACTCACATTAATTTTTGATGCTGCTTCATGAGCATCAGCATATTGCTCAGCGATTAAAAACAATAATACGGCTGAAACTTCAGGAGCTAATCTATCTCTAGTAATATTTGGCAATATAGTAACGTCATTATTAAGTAACTCTTCACGCCTGGCTATTATTAACTGAGCACTGGCAGCAACAAAAGCTGAAGGGCGCTTAATACTTGATTCTTCACTGAGGGATACCATAAGCTCATAACTGTCTGCTATTTTATCTAACGTCCAATTTTCTTGATCAGCCTCATGCTCTTCATCGCTCAGTCTATAGGAAATAATTCGAGCGTAATGGTTTGTTAATAGCCTGGGTAAATCAGTAGGGTCTAGATCTGGAAGTTCTGGCGCTGCTCGAAGTAAAGTAGCCGTTTCTGGATCATACATTAGGCTTGTACCTCATCAATTTCTTGAATATATCCAATAATTTTTATAGCGATTAAATCAAACCAATCTCTTAGTTCGCCTTCAACAATTAGACTCGCACCAATCCTCTGCGACTGATTGATACCTCCCAAGCTGTTATACCCCTTAAAAAGCCTTTCCCTAGCTTTTTCATTATCATATTTATCTGTCAGTGCAAAGGCAGCCCTATAGCGCCTATAACTGTTGTCCAAAACTCTACTAACCATTTGCATGGCCTGCGGTGTTGCAATTCCACTTAACTGAATTAAACTTGCGGCTGCAGCAATAAGTTCGGCATTTCTTGTATTGCTGTGACGATCAACAAATCCAGGAATGACATTCTCTCTAAATGTATCTCTAGGATGTTCAGTACACTTATCTTCGAATATTGTTGATTTTTCGATCTGACTAGAGTCTTCGCTCAGCTCAATCATTATCCCATCTAAGCCCTGCGATGTAGCACTAGTATGAGGATCCTTTAAATAACACTTATCACCTGCAATTTGTTTTGCTGCTATCCAGGATATAATTTCAAAGATCAGTCCATCTCTTTGATGCCTCGGATAACCTACTCTTGGTGTTTGTTTTTCTTCTTGAACAGTAAACTTAATGATAGCTTCGTTTTGCAAAGCTTCATTAGTGAAGGCCGGTGCAGCGGGGATAAGTTCATCTATAATATACGCAGCCTGAGCTGCCTGTCCCATCACCACTATTGCAATTAACTTTGATAATTGATCGTCATTTTTTACGATCCATTTAGCTCCAACACAGTCATCATCAATAGGAAAGTCTGTAATTTCTAGTGCAGAAAGTCCATTTTCTTGTGTCATTAATAATATTCCTTTATATACCCATAAGCCCTATCAAACAGTATTTGGTCTGTGTGGAGCTTGTATTTTAGTAATGCTTTACGTAGTGACTTTTGTACTTCGCGTTCGCCGCCGGTTGTACCTTGCCAGCCTGGGAAGCGCACAACACGTACAATAGCGTCTATGTCGGTTACTATACGCTCTACTACCGCAGGGGTTTCATCGTTTTTAAGCTCTAAAAACAGGTCTGTTAATGCGGCTTTTGGTGTTTTTTCTTGCAGTTCGTCGTCTAGTTCTTTTTCTGCCTGGACTGTTTCTTTGGCTATTTTACAAAGCTCTTTAACAAAGTCGATTGAGGCTATTAGACCTTTTTCGGCTTTGTCGCGCAGGGCTTCTAGTCGCTCACTTAACGATTTAAATACAGGTAAGTCACCACGGTCTTTAAAACGCTTCGCGAGCTCTTTCTCAAGCTGTTTCGTTTTACGTGGGTCTGGGTTATTAAATATATTTTCGATAACGTCTGCATCAAGAACAAACTCTTCTAGGTTGTGCACATTACCTACATGCACGTTATCGTGTATGAGTTGTGTTGTTTGTGCGCCTAGCGTTAGCCATAACAGCTTACCAATGTTATCTGAGGCAGGTTTTACCGACTCATAAACCTGGGCTAGCCATTTGTAATCTTCGTTGTATTCATCAAGTACACTATCAGGTGAAAGCGACTCCCAAAGCTTGGCTAGGTATTTAAAATCCAGTGCAAAGGCATCTTTCTTTTCGTCTGTACTGATGGCGTTCTGTGCGGCCTCTAGTCCTTCAAAGCCGTCAATAGTTCTGTCTACTCCAACAAAGTGAGCTAATGTATCAGCCATCGCTTTTGGTAGCTTGGCACGTAGCTCGCTTAAGTTAGAGATAACTTGTTGTACGCTTTCTTCGTCAAACTCTAATGCTTTTGCGGCATCATCAAATACGCCAAAGTAGTCAACAATACAGCCAAAGGTTTTATTGGGGTATAAACGGTTTGTACGACATATTGCCTGTAACAAAGTGTGGTCTTTCATCGACTTATCTAAATACATAGTTTGGCATATAGGCGCATCAAACCCGGTTAGCAGCTTTGCGGTAACAATAATAAATTTAAGCTCTGATTTTGCATCGTTAAATTCATCCACCAGCTTTTCTTGCTGGCTTTTGTCTACACCCCACTTTTGCTTAAACTCATAGTCATCGTTCGCGCTGGTGGATATAACCACCTTACTGGCTGCTTCATCAAAGTGTTTATCGAGCTCTTCTTTATATTGCACACAGGCATAACGGTCTGGTGTAACTATCATGGCTTTAAAACCATGAGGCTCTACTTTATCCATAAAGTGAATAGCAATGTCTTCAACTATTTTTTCAACACGCTCGGGGGATTTTAAAAACGCTGACATTTTAGCTGATTTTTGATTAAGCGCATCGGCTTCTTCGTCTGTTAACGCAGCGCTATCTTTAAAGTCTTTAAACGCTTTATCGAGTGCTTCTTTATCTACATGCACATCTACCAAACGTGGCTCAAAATGCAGTGGTAAGGTTGCTTCGTCACGAATAGAGTCATGGAATGTATAACGGCTCATATAGCCGCCTTTGTCTTCTTCGGCGCCAAATGCCCAAAAGGTGTTTTTATCGGCTTTGTTTACTGGCGTACCGGTTAAGCCAAATAAGAATGCATTAGGTAATGCAGCACGCATTTGACGGCCTAAATCACCTTCTTGTGTTCTGTGTGCTTCATCCACTAATACAATGATGTTTTCTCTATCATTCATATTAGGCTTGGCATCACGGAATTTGTGGATCATTGAGATAATGATCTTGCGGGTATCACGCTCAAGCATTTGCTGTAATTCTTTAATGCTATCAGTTGATTCCACATTAGCCACATCAGCGGCATTGAAAGTGCCGCTAATTTGAGTATCTAAATCAGTCCTATCCACCAGCACAATAACCGTTGGGCTTTTAAGCTGTGCAGCACGCCTTAACTTTTGTGCAGCAAATACCATTAGCAATGACTTACCTGAGCCTTGAAAGTGCCAAATTAAACCTTTTTTAACTTTACCCTCAATCACACGCTGAACAATTTTATTAGCACCTTCATATTGCTGAAATCGCGGTATTACCTTAATGCGCTGTTTCTTTTTATTAGTAGTAAACAATGAAAAGTTATGCATAATATCGAGCAAGCGTTCAGGGCTTAATAAATCGGTTAGCTCTGCACCAACACCCGATAGGCCAACAGCACGGGTTAACTGGGCGTCTTCAACACGCCACGGAGCCCAAAACTCTAATGGACAGCGTATTGCACCATAAAACAGCTCACGCCCTTCGGTAGCAAACGATAAAATATTAGGCACAAACAACTGCGGTACGGCATTTTCGTAAATGCTGTGTACTTCGTGGGCGCCATCTAACCAAGTTACTGATGGTCGAATCGGTGTTTTAGCTTCACCCACTACAACCGGAATACCGTTAATCATTAACACCACATCAGGTATTTTGGTTTCTCTGTGGTGAATACGAAACTGATTAGTCACCACATACTCATTACGGGTTAAATCATCAAAGTCGATTAATTTTACCGGTACATGACGATTGTTTTCGCCGAAAGGCATGGTTTTTTCGCCTGTCATCCAAGCGAAAAATTCTTCATTGGCTTTTACTAAGCCAACTTGATTTACCGAAATTAAAATAGCACGGAGTTTATGTATTACTTCATCAGCCAAGTTTGGGTTAGCTTCAACCTCAGGGTTAAGACGAATTAATGCTTTAACCAATTCAGATTCAACCAACACCTCGTTAACGCCACGGCCTAATTGCTCTGGCGATTGGAATTGCCATTGAACGCCAAATGTTTTTGGCTTTGGTTCTGAAACTTCATTTTTATTATGAGAGTCGTTTAAGTTAACGCCCGTCATTTGATGGATGATGTAGTGTTCCACACTATTTAATTCGGTAAATCCCATACCTAGTTCACCTTGTTTACTATTGCCCGAAGTAAATGTTTTGAGTCTTCAATCGAAGATTTCAAAACTGTTAATGAACTCTTTAACTCAATAACATTATCAACCAAAGCTTTTTGCTCACTTTTCTCAGGTTGTGGAATTAAAACTGAATAAAGCTCTTCACTAGCCAGCCTTTTAGTTCCATGAGTTGTCTCTGTCACCATAGCTAACATTGCCTCTTTACTATGTTGAAGAAATAGCATTATGTATTCAGGTATAAATAAATTTATATTTACCTCTAGGGCTCTCATATCTTGGTTAAATGCCACAGGTAACGTATTAATTGCAACAGGAAATGAGTGGGCAAGAATCATACCTCGTACGACTACTAAAATTGACCTATCTGTTAGTAGATTAGCTCCTTTTTCTACAGCAAGGTTTGTTATTTTATCAATAGAATCGGCTATGAAGTCTCTTTTCATATCCTTAGGGCTAACCCATGGTATATCGCCATCCCAGAATGTTGAATTTTTCTTACTAGGGGTACCTCCACTAACCCACTTCCCTGCATCACCTAACATAAGTTTCTTAGCTTCCTCTTTTGAGAAGTGCTCGTTTAGTGTTGCTGCTATAAGTAAGTCTAGCTTTTCAATTAGTTGTTTTTTCTTTTCGATAGTGTCCTCTAATGACCACATTAATTGAGCTATACGTTTCTGTTGTTCAATTGGCGGCAGAGAAAATTGGAAGTTTTGTAGTTCTTTCCACTTTATACGCCTAGTAATAGACCCTGATGCATTAGCAACTACAAACTTCCATAGTGGATCTGAATTCAATACAGAAACAAGAAAACCTTTACTTACTAGATCAGTGTTTTCTTTGATTGTCAGAATATCACCTGAACATACGCCACTAAAATCTGATAATGGTGACCTTTCTCTAAAATCACTGGCATATAAACTTCTTCTTACTAACAAATAGTCGCCTGGCTCAAATATTTTCATTGCAGAAGTAACCGAACTAGTACTATCCCATCTAGAAATTCTAAAATCCCATTGAGATATGCTATCTGAGCCAACAAACCTTTCTAAGCCACTTTCACTAGGATTATTTACTCTCTTGCTAGACTCAATAGCCACATCACCTAATATGACATTTTTCCAGCCTGTTTTATCTATTTTAAGCATTGCTTGATCCCTTCAACAAAATCTTATGGATAGCTGTCGATAACACATCAGTAGAGTTAATCCATTTTTTATGGCTGTCTTCAAAAGAGTTTGAACCACTTTGAATGTACTTATTTACGTATAGGTTTATATTCAAGGAATGATTATTCGCGGATATTTCATCCAAGGAAGCTTTTTTCGCCAAGCCAGGAACGTCATCAAAATCTACATATGCTTGGAAGATTTTTTGAATATGTTCATCTGTTAAAAAACTAGGGGCTGTTGATCTTTGTAGTACATATATCAATCAGCCC
>TARA_R110000851_G_scaffold151752_2_pt1 | contig 11912 bp, 11 predicted proteins | sample TARA_R110000851 | Tara Oceans TARA_R110000851 (sample SAMEA4397627) | marine metagenome | biome: Polar Biome; feature: [DCM] deep chlorophyll maximum layer (ENVO:01000326); material: water (ENVO:00002006), including particulate matter (ENVO:01000060) such as... | depth 17 m | reverse complement strand
CCTGCAGAACACTGTGGACATGATGCGTATCCTGCAGAAACTGGCCCGCGAGGGCTGGCAGTTTACTGATGAGGACGTGTCGTTCCTAAGTCCCTACCTGACCAGCAACGTCAAACGCTTTGGCGAGTTCAACCTCAAGCTCAATCGGCCACCGGAGCCTTGGATCAAGGATTCGGTATTCCAGCAGGCTGCCGGCTTGCTACGAGTCAATACGGCCAGCAAGGCCGATGCCGAGGAGGCAACATGATTGAGGTTCCGCCGGCGTCTTTTCAGACTACTCCTTACGGCGAAGTGGATTCTGTAGCACTGGAAAGGCTGCGAGCGAACTTCGACACCACCCGGCTTCTGCAGTTGGTTGGCCGACTGGATGCATGTCTGGCAGGGTTGGGTGGAATTAATGACATGCGCGACGAGCTACTGCGGTTGCATGCAATGGCGCTGACGGTAATCGAGGGCGTCGTACCGACAGTCCCAACTGAGAATGTCAGCATTTGGGAAGCGGCCGAATCGGTACGGCTAGATCTCGAAACGCTGAGTTCTTGGATACGCATTGCTCAGATGACGATTGCACCGTTGGGTGATCTTGTTCCAGGCCATGAACGATAGCTGGCGTTGGGTTCAAGCCAAACTCGGTGCAGGTTTGAGTCCTGAAAAAGAAAAGCCGCCCGTAGGCGGCATAGTAAGAGGGGCACACGGATGAAACTGCAATATAGCTTGGGATCTCTGCATCGTCACGCTACCGTTCGGTATGCCGTTACTGGCATTACACTTTAAGCATATCGACTATCCAAGCCTTCATCGCACACAAGGCCAATGGACTTGTACTACAAGCTCCACCCTCAAGTGCAATCTTAAGTTGCTCTATATCGACTTGTTGCAAGTATCGTTCGGCATCGTCTAATCGCTGCTCACCGCCAAAGCCGCCACCGCGCATTTCAGCCAGAGCTTGCTCCTTGCTCCAGCCCTGATAAACGATGCGATATAGAGCCGCAATCAGGCCAGTTCTATTTTGTCCATGCTTACAGTGAATCAGCACAGAACCGAGCTCTTGTGACTGTCGAATGCTCCGTAATGCTGCGATCACATCCGTATCATCAACTCTGTCAGTATGGAATGGCAGGTGAATCTGGCGCATTTTTGGATCATGCAGCCAAGCTGAGTCGCTACGTTGATAGAAATTGATCACTGTCGTGACGCCCAGTTCTTTGAGCATCGGTTCAGCCTCATTATCAGGCAAGGCACTGCGATAGAGATTTGGCTGTATCCGATACAGGTTCAGCCGCTCATCTAGCGGCTCCGCCCAACTCTGTGGCCGAGTCTCGCCAGCCAGGCTCTGAATTGTAGGCGCGGCACTCCAGGCCATGCTAACAGGCAGTGCTACCAATGCAGCGACCAATACCAGCGCTGCAAGGCACAGGCGAAGAAACCATAGAAGACCTTGCATCAGTTCTGTCCTCCCGCTAAATCAGGCGCAAGCTGAGACAGTTGCATTGGTTGTGGCGCTTTATAGAGAATCCACCGGTAGCACAGCACTCCGATCAGCCAGTCGAACAACAAGGTCCACAGGTTATGCGAGAGGAAATGCGCGCCCTGCATCATACGTCCTAGCGAAAACACGGCTCCCAGTCCCAACGCAACAACTAAAGCAATGCGAGCGGTGCGAGGACGCCTGTCGCGCAGTGCGAAAAACAGAGCCAACAGAGAGAACCCTGCCGAGGCATGCCCCCCTGGCCAACAGCGCCCTGGCTTTTCGGTTGGCGCGCGCTCACTAAGCAAAGGTGTAAAAGTTTCTGCTCCCCCGAACTCGCTCAAACTCCATGGACAGTGCACGCCAGTCAGTGTTTTCAGCGGAGTGACAATACTGGTTGATAAAGCCAATGCCAGTACCAGGTAACCTAGTTGACGACGAAGGGGACTTAACCTGGTTGGCATCAGACTTAGTACGAAACCGAAAATGGCCATTACGCCCACGAAAATAACAGCTTGCTTCGCCCGGTCATGGAGTATGTCTTCCAGCCAGAAGCTGTGACGACCGATAAAGCCCTGGCCCGGCTCGTAAAACAGTTCTGCCAAAGCGAAATCAACTCCACTAGGGTCAAGCAACAACAGTAAGGCCATAAGCCCTAATGGAATACCTATCGCAAGACGGAAATCAAAGTACCGAGAAGCGCTTTCTGAGCGGTCGGCCGTCATTTCAGTAGCTCCAAATCAAAGCACCGCCAGGCGGTGCCTGTAATGCATGAGTGGGTTAACGCAGGCCCAACTTTTCATCTGGCAGTAACCCTGACCGCCAAGCTATAAGTCCCTTCTGAAAGGCATAGCTAGCACCCTGGTAGTAGGCGATATCGCGACGCAGCAGCCCGTCATCGGTGCCAATGATCGACTCATGGCTCAACCCCAATGCGTCTTCATGTTTGCGCATGCCACGCCTTGGACTGAGAATGGCCAGATTATTGCCATCGAACAGTCCTAGGTGCTGGTAGTTACCAACCAGAGCGCGCCCAGCAGTGCGATCCTCTCGCAGCACGTTGCGCCCGAAAAACGTTGAGACATAGTCGATATTGAGCATGCCCAACAAAGTTGGAGCCAGGTCGATCTGACTGACAACATCGGTGAACTCTCTAGGTTCGATATGTTCCGGAGCGTAAATAAACAGCGGGATGTGGTAGTTGGCCACCGGCAGATCTTCCTTACCGGCGCTGCCTGCAGTGTGATCGGCGACGAAGACGAACAGCGTGTCCTTGAACCAGGGTCTTTCCCGCACTTGGGCAAGGAGTTGGCCAATGGCGTAGTCGGTATACTTCACCGCTCCTTCGCGACCGTCACCGGAAGGTATGTCGATGCGACCTTCAGGGTAGGTATAGGGTCGATGATTTGAGGTGGTCATCAATTGCAGGAAGAAAGGTTTGCCGGCTGCATGGTCGGCATCTGCAATTTTGAGGGCTTGTTTATAGAGGTCTTCATCCGACATGCCCCAGGCGTTTTTGAAAGCAATATCCGCCTCGGCCACGCTGCTTTGGTCAACGATGCGATAGCCGTTGCCGCCAAAAAAAGCATTCATGTTGTCGAAGTAACCACGCCCGCCGTAGAGAAATGCACTGTCATACCCTTGGGCGGCGAACTGCTGACCTAGACTTGCATAACCAGCTTCACGACCAATACGCTTGACGATCGAACGCCCCGGCGTTGGTGGAATAGACAGGGTGATGGCTTCTAGGCCACGGTCAGTTCGGGTACCCGTGGCGTAAAAGTTACTGAATGCCAGACTCTGCTTGCGTAGCGCGTCCAGATTCGGGGTCAATCCGCGGTTGTCACCGAAACTGCCCAAGTATTTGGCACTCAAACTCTCGATGGTCACCAGTACTACGTTCAGGCGTTTTGGTTGCCCTGGATTATCGATTTCACGGCGAATGTCTAGCGGATCACTGCCTATGAAACGGGCATTGGGCTCGCTCACCTCGCTTCGCAACAACCCGGCGACTTCGGACTCCGGCAGGGTCGAGTAAAACTGCTGGTAGTCCAGTTCGTTATTCCGAAACGCAGCAAAGAACTGGAAAGGCCCATTGCTCGCCAGCTCGCGCTGATAGGCATTACCACCTATTCCACGGGGGGAGTTCTGCCCAACAAAAGCGCTACTAAGCCCGGCCAGCAAGAGCAAAACACCCAGACTATATAAAGCTTGCTTAGGTGCCATGCGTGGGGCATCCAAGGCAGCTGCTAGGGGGCGGCGAAGGATGAATGTCAGACCAATGGCCAAGATGGCGAGCAATGCCAGTAAGGGGTAAATCGGGTAGGACTCAAGAATGTTGTTGATCACCTCCTCGGAGTACACCAGGTAGTCGACGGCGATGAAATTGAAGCGTACGCCGAATTCGTCCCAAAACAGCCATTCCGCAACAGCAGTGAACAGCATGACGAATAGACTGAGGGCCATGGCGCTGGCCATAAACTTTTTGTGCCAGCGCTGCTGCCAAATCGCGCGCGGGCAAAGCAGCAGGTAAAGCGCCATTGGCAAGGTCGCGTAAAGCAGGAAGCTCAAGTCGTAGATCATCCCTATGGCATACAAGCCCATAAGGTTCGAAATGCTGATATTCGCATCTGCCAGGTGGCTAACCAGCAACAGGCTCCGAGTCAGAGTGAATACCGTTAGCCACGCCAGCACGACGATGGATAAATAGCGAATTTGCGCATAATGAAGCTGGGGCATCGTATGATCCTTTTTGGATGAACGGGCCGCAGTCTGCATTTGCCTCTGTTAGTAGCCTGTCAAAGCGACGTGAAAAAAGCGTCAAAATCAAAGAGTAATCAGCCGATGCGTATTCTGGTCATCGAAGACAACCGCGACATCCTGGCCAATGTGCTGGACTACCTGCAGCTAAAGGGCTTCGGCGTCGACTGCGCGCAGGATGGCTTGAGCGGCTTACACCTAGCCAGCACGGGGCACTACGATTTGATCGTGCTTGACATCATGCTGCCGGGCATCGACGGTTATCAGGTGTGCAAACGCCTGCGTGAGGATGGCCAGAGTGAGGTACCAATCCTTATGCTGACTGCCCGTGATGCGCTTGACGACCGGCTGCACGGCCTCAACGTCGGAGCTGACGACTATCTGATCAAACCCTTTGCCCTATCCGAGTTAGTCGCGCGTATCGAGGCGATCCTGCGCCGCAGCCAAGGCAGCCGAAAACGCCAATTGAAAGTAGCGGATCTGATCTATGACTTAGATACGTTGCATGTCAGTCGAGCAGGCCGACCGCTCAAGCTGAATCCCATTGGTCTAAAGTTATTAGCTGTGTTGATGCAGAAAAGCCCGGCCGTGGTACGCCGCGAAGTACTGGAGGAAGCGCTCTGGGGAGATGACTGCCCCGATAGCGATAGCTTGAGAAGCCATATCCACCAACTCCGTCAGGTTCTCGATAAACCCTTCAATACAGAGCTGCTGCATACTCAGCATGGTGTTGGTTACCGCCTTGCGGAGAAAACTGATGGTATCTAAACAACCTTTTGCACGGCGCATCCTGCTTGCCTTTGTATTGATGACCGTAATGGTAAGCGGCATCTTTTCCATAGGCATCGTAGCGGTGGTGCACTTTGTCGAAGAACATCTGGTTTCCGAGGAGTTACAGCGAGAACTGAACACCGTGCTGCACCAGGATATCAATCGAGGTCGGCCACCACGCTTGGACTCTAGTACCCGATTTTTCGCCTCTGGCCATTCCGAGTATGCCATTCCCGAGCAGTATGCAAATCTAGAAGAAGGCTTTAATGAGGTCGTCGATGGCGATGAGGCGTTCTATGTCTATGTCCAGGAAATCAACAGTCAGACCTATCTATTGGTGCAGGAACAACACGAGTTCGAGGCACGTGAGCAAGTTCTATTCGATGTTGTACTCGCAGGCTTCCTACTGACTATCGCAGGCGCATGGGGGCTCGGGCTCGTCATGGCGCGTAAGGTGATGGCGCCCATCAGCCGCTTGGCTCAGCAGGTGCGTCATCGCGACCAATTGCACTCTTTGGCTCCGCCACTTGCTCCCGAATACCCTGATGACGAAATTGGTCAACTGGCAGCTGCCTTTGACAGCACGTTGGGCCAAGTCCGTCAGTCACTGGAGCGTGAACGGCTATTCACTAGTGATGTCAGCCATGAATTGCGCACCCCACTAATGATCATTGCCACTTCCTGCGAATTGCTTGCAGAGGCGACACTGGGGCAGCGCGAGCGTATGCAGATTGAACGTATAGACCGGGCTAGCGAGGAGATGCGCGAGCTGATCCAGACCTTCTTGCAACTGGCCAGGGATAAAACTAATGAGACAGCCTTTGTCGCTAGTAGCAGCTTAGCCAAGGTGGCCACCGAGCAAGCCGAGCGTTGGGGCCCAATGCTCAGAGAAAAAAACCTGGATTTCCAGTGCATTGAAGAGGGCACGGACGATGGTCGCTACAATCCTACTTTTCTCAACACGGTGATGGCCAACCTACTGCGAAACGCACTGCATTACACCGAGAGGGGGTTTGTACGCCTAGTAATAGGATCTGGTGAGTTTCGCGTAGAGGATAGTGGCAGCGGCATTCCTTTCGAGCAGCACGAGCAGATTTTCCAGCCCTTTGTACGTGGTACACAGGCGCGAGGGGATGGTTTGGGGCCAATGTCATCAACCTAAGCTGCAGCCCTGCCCAAGGTAAGCCCCCCGAAGCAGCCAGCCGCCATGGCCGTCGGGCGATGACCAGGCCTCTGCCGCTCAATCAGGCGGTCTAGCTGGGTTGGCGGTGATGTGATCATCGTCTGTTCCGGCTGTCTAGGCGAGATTTCTCGTTCTCCGGACGAGCCTATGCCGACCGCTTGTGGCCAGCTTTTTTTGCACGGAGGTTGGGCGGTGGTGTTTCTTCAGCGCGTCGGTTTGTAGCCCTCACAACCTCGGCTGGCTGCGCGTTTGCGTTGGCGCGCAAAGCTACGGCCTGAGCGTACGGCACTGAGGCTTTTAGCCATCAAGGCCAGCACATTGCTCAGCCCCTGAGCACAGTGCCGCACCAGCAGCTCGACCAGGGTATTTTTGAGCCGTGACACGCCTTGGGTGAAGTTGACTTTCCATCGCAGCTTGCGCCCTTTGTGGCGCTGTTCGATGACCGGCTGTAGCAGGTGCTGCATCAACAGCGCCAGGTTCTTCAACAGTTGAGCGGCATGAAAGTCCTGCTTTACAGCGGTCACGCTGCGGCCGCTGAAGTTGTCCAGCGTCAGGGTTTGTTTGAGGCGACGGAAGTCGGTTTCGATGCCCCAGCGGCGGTGGTAAAGCTCGGCAAACACCTCAGCGGGAAAGGCTTCTCGATCCAGCAGCGAGGTCAGCAATACCTCGCTTTCGCCGTTGGCCAACTCGACCCGGATCAGTCTCAGCTCGATCTGGCTGGCAGGATCAACGCCAGCCTCGGAGCAGAACAGACGTGCTTCAGGATGGTTGGCCACGAAAAGCTGTGTGTCTTCAACTTGGCCAGAGTGTAGAAACGCTTTGACCTGGGCGTTATAGCCACAGGGCAGGCGCATCAGAAAGTGTCGCTGTTGCTGCGCGAACAGCGCGAATAACCAGTGCCCAGGGTAACCACGGTCAAACAGCGTCAGGCTGTCAGCCGGCAGGTGCTCAAGGTGCAGATGGGCACAGTCGCGCTCGCCGACGGTCAGGGGCACGATCAGGCTATGCAGGGTTTGACCGTCAGCGACTTCGTAGAGTGTGGACAAGCGAGCCATGGGAAAGCCAGAGTGACTGCCAAAGAAGGTCGCCATGGTCGACTCCAGGGGTAAATGCACGGTCGAGCCATCCACCGCGAGCACCCTCAGCCCACGCCACTTCTGGCGCAGCCCGAAGCAGTCAATTTGTTGCTGCAGGAGGCGATTGAGACTTTCAAATACCTCGGGGTTGAGCTTTTTGCGCGCTTTGCAGAAGGCCTGCGCAGTGACCATTTGCGTCTCAGTCGACGCCTGATTGAGTACGCGATAGAACTGATCGAGTTCGGTTTGCAGGGCCGTGCGCGGCTGATTGAGCAGGAACAGGACGAGGTTCTTGAAGGTGAGCTGGCGTCGGCGGGTAAAGTCTTGAGGATTCTGGCGGTGGGCGGCGATGAAGGCGGGACAATCGAGCGGGCTGGTTATTTTTTGTACAATTTTCAGGCCAGGGTTTGGCTGGCGGTGTCAAGCGATGCGGTATAGGTAGTCAAAAGGGCTTCTCCCATGCACTGATTTGAGCGCTAATTATATGATATTTATGGATAATTTCCAAAGTTGATGACATTGAGCCAGACCTGGCCCCTCATGAATATCTCAGAGACACCATGCTCGCCGTCGCAGGCGAACTCGTCCTTCGCAAACGTAACCTTCAAGTTGGGTTCAAGGATACCGAAGGGAATGTGAGTTTTGACGGCATGACCCTGGAGGATTGGATCAACGATTGGTTCGTATCACTGTTCGATCAGCGAATGTCGCATGCTAAACTCTCCTTGCGAGATCAAAAGCGCGGCGGGCATTCGGCTTCTGGTAAAGGTCCAGGAGAGATTGACGGCTTCATCACTTCAAGTGACAGCAGGCGAGTGGGGATTTTCGAAGCGTTCCGCCTCTTCTCTGTAGACACTACGACAATTGGAGACCACCTCAACAAAATTGCGGGGTATGACGGTGAGTCTCTCAGCCCTGTGGTGATGGTCGGTTATTGCGATGTTAAGAACTTTGCAAACCTCGTGAAAGGCTATAATTCCTACGTTTCAAATCAGGCATATACTGGTTATACAATCAGTGACGGAGCTCCTAGTGCATTGAGAGTGCTCCATGATGTAGATCATATTTGGCTAGCGAGCGAGACCCGGCGCAGAGGAGGTAAAGACATAGTCTTCTACCATCTTTTGATCAATCTGCACTTCTCTCCGACAGTTGAAATCCCAGAAAGCGGAAAGCAAGGGGCGTCAGTACCTCCGGTTAAAAGGGCTCGCCGCGCGCGTACTACTCAGATCTACAAAAACCCTCACAACGGTGAAATGGTTGAAACCAAGAGCGGCAACCATAAAATCCTCAAGGCTTGGAAAGGTGAGTATGGTGGCGATGTGGTTAAGTCTTGGCTAGTTCAATAAGCTACCAGATTAACGCGACAGCCACTCCAATGGAGTGGCTTGTTTTGCGATCTGGTGGTGAACGCTCGATGAACAGACCTTTCATAATCCCCTAAAGGCAATTGTGTTCGTTTACTTTCTAGCAGGCGCTATCACTCCTGTCGTCAATATCAAGCGCCAGCGAAGCCATCCTAATCTTGAGATCAGCAGGATTATGGGTGATGTGGATGTAATTGGTTGATGTTTTTTGCGGTCTCCTATATGGATTTTATAGGTTAAACAGTTGATTTGGTCGGCTCTTTTGGGGAAAGATTATTTCGATCTTTGTTAATGCCTCCTATATGTTTTCGTCTAAAATGTTTAATTGTTTTTTGCGAAGATTAGATAGCCCAAAGGAATTTTTTCAAAAAACAGCCTTGACAGGGCTTTGTTCCCGTCTATCATTTAAGTTCCGTGGTGCGAAAAGTAAAGGAAGACTGAGCACTTAAAGCTAGTTAACGTTAGCTGAAGGGGTGTTTGCGATGGCCGGTAATAAAAGCGTCGTCTATCATGGGACCCGTGATCTTCGGGTTGAAACAGTTCCTTATCCCAAGCTTGAGCACAATAATCGAAAGCTTGAACATGCGGTGATTTTAAAGGTTGTATCAACAAATATTTGTGGTTCAGATCAACACATTTATCGTGGGCGCTTTATCGTTCCTAAAGGTCACGTGCTCGGGCACGAAATTACTGGGGAAGTGGTAGAAAAGGGCTCGGATGTCGAATTAATGGACATCGGCGATTTAGTGTCTGTGCCTTTTAATGTTGCGTGCGGGCGGTGCCGCAACTGTAAAGAGGCGCGATCTGACGTTTGTGAAAATAACCTGGTCAACCCAGATGCGGATTTAGGTGCCTTTGGCTTTGACTTGAAAGGGTGGTCTGGTGGTCAAGCTGAGTATGTTCTTGTTCCTTATGCTGACTATATGCTGCTCAAGTTTGGTGATAAAGAACAGGCGATGGAAAAAATAAAAGACCTGACGCTTATCTCAGATATTCTACCGACAGGTTTTCACGGTTGCGTTTCTGCTGGAGTGAAGCCAGGTAGCCATGTTTACATTGCAGGTGCAGGTCCAGTAGGACGTTGTGCGGCGGCGGGGGCGCGACTGTTAGGAGCGGCATGTGTGATCGTGGGCGACCAGAATCCTGAGCGCCTGAAGCTGCTATCTGATGCCGGTTTTGAAACGATCGACTTACGTAACTCTGCACCGCTGCGCGATCAGATTGATCAGATACTAGGTAAGCCGGAAGTCGACTGTGGTGTAGATGCGGTTGGTTTTGAAGCACATGGCCTTGGTGACGAAGCTAATACTGAGACGCCTAACGGTGCCCTAAATAGCCTCTTTGATGTAGTCCGAGCAGGTGGCGCAATCGGAATTCCGGGTATTTATGTAGGGAGCGACCCTGATCCTGTTAATAAAGATGCAGGGAGCGGACGCTTGCATCTTGACTTCGGCAAGATGTGGACAAAATCCATACGGATTATGACTGGAATGGCACCAGTGACAAACTACAATCGCCATCTGACCGAAGCAATACTTTGGGATCAAATGCCTTATTTGTCCAAGGTGATGAATATTGAAGTGATTACACTTGATCAAGCACCGGATGGGTATGCGAAATTCGATAAGGGGTCTCCCGCTAAGTTTGTTATCGATCCGCATGGCATGTTGAAGAATAAATGAGCTAGCATTTGAGGTGTTTCGCGAATGGCGATGCTCTGGCAGTATTGTTAACGGGCTAAAATGAGTGTTTTGTAGTGAGTGAAAGCCTGCCCCACTAAATTTGTGGGGCAGGCCGTAAGATCCAGGTGCTCGCACCGTTCAGTCATTCATACTACCCATAGAACTGCCGCTCCCTAATTACTGGGAGAGGCAAGGCTCTTGACAAGCAGGGCCTTTATAAGGCTCGTGAAGTTAATTCGTTGTTCACTGGCTTCCGGTAATTTCTGGTTGTTTGTCAATGGTTAGCTGAGTATGCAGTTTATTGGCTGTCGCAGAGGGGGAAGATTTTTGCAGTCCAGCGCACCTAGTATGTCCCGCTCGATGACTCGAACCATTGCATCTGTAGGAAGGTCATTTTCTTCTCGTCCAAAAGGATCTTCAAGTTCGTTACTAATGGTGTCTAGTCCCAAGAAGGTGTAACTTACGATAGCGGTGAACACGGGGGCCATCCATCCAAGGGGCTCTGCCATCGCGAAAGGCAACAAGATGCAAAATAGATAAATGGTCCGATGGAGCAGTAGGGAGTAAGGGAACGGAATTGGGGTGGTTTTGATACGTTCGCAAATGCCCTGTACTTGTGTAAGCGCATTCAGTCGTTCTACTAGTACCAAGTATCGTACATCGCTAATCATTTTATCGGTGGCCAAGCGAGAGCACGTGGCTCCGATATGTTGCAAAATGTGATCGCTGACATTGTGACTAGAAGTTAGTGTATCGCTAGAAAGCCATGAGCTAGCTGCTTGAGCCTCATGCTCATTGCGAAGTTTGGCATTTAGAGCATGTGCGAACCCACAGAGACTGCGCAGTATGTCTTCTCTAAGAGATTGGTCAGATATGGCTGCACTCTCGCGTATAAATGAGCGTATCTCAATGATCATCATACCCCATGCTTTGCGTCCTTCCCACCAACGATCATAGCAGGCATTATTGCGGAAGTTCATGAAAATAGAAAGGGATAGGCCAAGTAGGGTGAATGGTGTTGCGCTAACATGTAAAAAATATTCAGGATGACGACTCTCGATCAAAACTATCAAGGACGCCAAGATGGCAATCATCAGGCATCGTGTCGCGATGCGTCTAACAATGGATCCTTTGAGTGTAAAAAAAAGGCCTAATACACCAGGGGTAGGTTGGACAATCATGATTTTTCCTTTTCAGTGGCTGGAATTTCTCAATGCACGATAGCTGTCGCTTGACGTCCAAAGTGCATAGGCGTGTGTTAGGTTTTCAGTTGTGGTGTGATGGGGCATCGCGTTTGTTTGGATCCCCAAAAAGCTTGAATAGCTCCTGGCTGTGACACATTCAGGTTTTTCCAAGTAAAGCATACGATTGTGCAGTGTTCGTCGCACCTAGTCATTGAAAAAATTGTTCGTAAAGAGTGAGGCAGCTCAAAGGGGAGCGAGTGGCTATCGTTTTTATTCGCGTGGCCCCTGGAAAAACGCATTGCGTAGGTCTAGCTGGCTAGGCGAGGGTGCTCTCTGATGAGGGCGCGGAACTGCTGATGTTTGTTTTAAGCTGAGCTAGAGCGTGTTGGCGAGCGCACCATCAATCGGTTTTCTCTATCAT
>TARA_R110000851_G_scaffold313047_3_pt1 | contig 11913 bp, 10 predicted proteins | sample TARA_R110000851 | Tara Oceans TARA_R110000851 (sample SAMEA4397627) | marine metagenome | biome: Polar Biome; feature: [DCM] deep chlorophyll maximum layer (ENVO:01000326); material: water (ENVO:00002006), including particulate matter (ENVO:01000060) such as... | depth 17 m | reverse complement strand
AACAGATGGATTATATGATGAAAATAATAAACCTTATTTCATGTCAAGGTCTGCAGATTCAAAACTAAAGACTAATTTAGGATATGTAATGCATCAAGCTGATTGTATGGCGGCAAGGATAGAATATGAGAAGTGGGCAAAGACAAATGCAAATACTACAACTTCTACACCTATTAATACTTCATATGGGAAAAAGGCTAGAGCACAAAAATTAGGAACAATTGCAGGAAATAGTCAAGCAACTGCGACATTAAAAATGTTTGATGATTTATTTGGAGATAAAAAATGATAACAACAATTATTATAGTATCAATATTATTAGTAATATCAATATTTGTTAATGTAAATCAATTACGTAAACAAGAAGAACATCAAGATTATGTTACTGAGTTAGAAGAGTCAAATTTAAAATATTATGACTTTTTTGCAATGTTAAAAACAAAAGTATCAGAAGCACATTCAGATATAAAAAATGTAGATAGATTAGGAGCCTTTGAATCTTCTGATGAAATAGGACATGCATTTAGAACTATCAAGGATGTGATTGAAGATTTAAATAAAGGAATGCAATGATTAAAGAAAAATTATGCCCAGTAGATAAATTTTATATTTGGTTAGAAGAAGATATAGAAAGAGTTGCTGCAGAAGCTTTATTGCCTAGAAAAGTTAAACGTGGAAGAAAGCCGACTAAAAAAATATATTTTGATTATAGAAATGAAGCAGCAATTGTTGCATTTAATAAAGAGACTATACAATCTAAACGGGATAAAATTTATAGAGAGCATATTAATGCCGCGTTTAATAAACTCGTAGAAAATATTATACATACATTTAAATTTTATTATTTTGATGTACCATATGTAGATGTTAAAGCAGAAGTAGTCGCATTCTTAAATGAAAAAATACATAAATTTACAGAAGGCAAAGGTAAAGCTTTTTCTTATTTTAGTATAATAGCTAAAAACTATTTAATTATAGCTAATAATGCAAATTATGCAAAAATGAAACAAAAAGCAGAAGTATCTGCAATTGATGATATGCGTGATCTAAACGGAGAACAACAGTATACTGATTATCAAGAAACGTTAAGAGATTTTACCGATCAATTTGTTATATATTATGATGATAACCTAAGTACTTTATTTACAAATAAACGAGATATTATAGTAGCAGATTCATTATTGGAATTATTCCGTATTAGAGAAAATATAGAAAATTTTAACAAAAAATCAATATATATTCTTATAAGAGAACGTACTGGATTAAAGACTCAAAATATTACAAAAGTTGTTAATCGACTAAAAAAAGATTTTGCATTAATGTTTAAGGAATACCAAAGAACGGGTCATTTCTTAGTACCAAAATCATAAGTACTCAATATTTATATAAAAGGAGTTAACTATGCATGAAGAATTTGAATTATTTAAAGGAACAACATTTTCTGATTTAATGAAAGATATCTACCAAAATTCTAAAAAGAAGGATAGGCAGATAAACACATTAATACAAGAACTACAACCATTAATTAAGAATATGGGCGATGCAACAGTAATTGTACCATTAATAAAAGAATATCTAGATATATCAGTTAAGAATGATGATCATTTAGTTAAACTAGCAGCTGTTGTACAAAGGTTGGTTTCAGTATCTACAAAAACATCTGATGATGGCGGATCATTTGGAATGACTGAAGATGAAAAGCGTAGACTATTAGAAACCGCACAACAAGAGTTAGATGCTATACATCAACAACAGGATAATATAGATCTAGGGAGTAAATAATGAGTAAAATTTTAGAAGTAATTGATACTACTAATGCATATATATCCAAACCAGAAGATTCAGAAGGAGAACGATTACCATTAGGATCAGTAAAGGTTCGTTCAGCAGGTGGTGGTGGAAAAAAGAATATAAAGGATGAATGGGCAATTCCATTAGGTCCTATTAAACGTATTCCATTAATTGGAGAACATGTATTTACTTTTCAAGGACCATCATGGTCATCTGATCCAGGTAATAATCCACAAAGACCATATTATTTAACATCTTGTAATGTACAAGATAATTTAAATTTAGGAATTTTGCCACAGACATTTTTACGTGGTAAGGATACTCCAACTGGCCAGTTAAAAGATTTTTTAAATTCATTAGGAAATCCACAAAAAGAAACTGCATTAGATCCATTCATGGGTCAGACATTCCAAGAAAAGGAAACAGTAAAGCCAGTGCAACCATATGAGGGTGATACTATACTTGAAGGTCGGTGGGGCCAAACAATTAGAATGTCATCAACTGTAGAAGATAGTCCACATCCTGAAGCAACGGAGGGTAAAGATTTATATGAAATCAAAGCCTGTGCAGATTGGGAAGGTGGGGTATTTGGAGCAGGTTCGCCAATTTTATTTATTACAAATGGACATGCCCCAAAGGGTGGTCCTGCAGAATACACTAAAGAAAGTTTTGAAAAAGATAAAGCCGTTATATGTATGACTTCAGGTCAAAAATTAAAAACATTTGAATCAGCTCAGCCAAATCTAGGTACAGGTGTACCTAAATCAAATAAATCAGACAGTAGCCAAGTCATAATAAGCTCAGATAGATTAGTATTTAATGCAAAAAAAGAATACTTGATATTAGCAGCAAAACGGTCAGTTCAAATTGCAACACCTGATTGGGCAGCTGATATGAATGAGGTGTTATCTATTATGGATGAATTCTTAAAAGTTATGCAACAAATTACAAGTGGTGCATCCGCATACCCAACTGCACCAGGATTAGGAAATGGTCCAACATTAGCAAACCCAGCAACTGGTGATATTTCAGCATTAGTATCACGTATGTCTGCATTAAAACAATAAAAGAATAAATATGCCATTAATATTACCAAACTTAGAAACAGATATAAAAAAAGCATTTAAGGCAGCAAGTGTCGCAAATGGATCAAAAGCTGAAGCAATACTTGCTAAGCAATTAGCCAGAGCAATAGACAAGCATATTAAATCTGGTGTAGTAAATACAATCGTTGCAACCGCCAGCGGTGGACCAGGTACGGGAGTAGGAGTAATCTCGTAAAAACCTACAACATTTACTATACCTTGATATTTATATTAAATAAGAATAGATAGGAGTATACTATGAACACAAAAGTTTTTGTAAAGATTTTACGTAAGGTAGTCCGTGAAGAAGTACAGACTGCAGTAAAACAAATTTTAGGTGAACAATCTAGTTCACATAAATCGGTTATTGACCAAGGAATATCATTACATGATATGGTAGAACAACAAGAAGTTCCTTATAAGAAAAAGGCTTATAAGAAAACAAAATTTTCAAAAAATAAAATGTTAGATGATATTTTAAATGAAACAGCAATGACAGGTAATTTTAATAATATGAATGAAGGTCCAATGGTAGGACAAGAATCATTTGCATCAGTAATGGGTACCAGTAGAGGAATAAATACAATACCTACAACAGATGTAGAAGGAAGACAAGTTAATATGGCAGCATTACCAGAACACCTAACATCAGCGTTGACAAAAGATTATTCAGCTATAATGAAAGCAATTGATAAAAAGAAAGGCGGTAGATAATGGCTCAACAAGAGTATAGATATCATCCATTAGATTTTGAACCCGATGTTGCAATTGGCGTATTATTACCATTCAATGGTAATGCGCCTGGTAGGACTCATAATCAACATTACGCATCAGGATCACAATCCGGGACAGCAATTTTTGCGTCATCATATAGTACAGAAGAACAAGCTATATCAAATTTAAAAAATTTATTGTTAACAAGAAAAGGTGAAAGATTTATGCAACCTGATTTTGGAACTCAAATAATAGATAGTTTGTTCGAACAAAGTACTACAGATTTAGAAGTAGCATTACAAGATGGATTGAATGAAGATATAGCATTATGGTTGCCTTATATTTTAGTAGATGATATAATAGTTGTGAGATCAATTGATGAACATTTAATAAATATTTCATTACATTTTCGTATAACAGAACAAGGATCAAATGTTGTAATTAAACTTCTTGTGGGCCCTGATGGTATTCAATTAAATACATCTATAATATAGAGGAACAATAAATGGCAGATTTAGTAAAAAAAGATGTAAAATATTTAAATAAAGACTTTGCACAATTTCGTCGAAATTTAATAAACTTTACAAAAACATATTTTCCAAATACATATAATGATTTTAATGAATCATCACCTGGTATGATGTTCTTAGAAATGTCTGCATATGTCGGTGATGTATTATCATTCTATACAGATGCTCAAGCAAAAGAATCATTATTAACAAAAGCTGAAGAAAGGTATAATTTATATCAATTAGCGGCAATGAATGGATACAAACCAAAGACATTTACTCCAGCATTAGTTAAATTAGATACATATCAATTAGTTCCTGCAATTGGTACTGGTACGAATGCTCGACCGGATATGAAATATGCATTAACAGTAAAATCTAATGCAACAGTTAAAACTGAAGCAGGTCAAACATTTAGGACATTAGATTCAGTTGATTTTAAATTTACTAGCTCAGTTAGTACAACAGATGTAACTGTGTATGAATTAGATGATTCCGGAAACGTGACATATTATCTTTTGAAAAAGCAAGTAGATGCTGTTTCTGGAGAAATAAAAGAAGTGTCATATTCATTTACCGATCCTAAGATATATGATAAAATTGTATTATCAAAAGATGATGCAAATGTATTAGAGATTATAGATGTACGAGATGATAATAATAGAAAGTGGTATGAGGTAGATTATTTAGCACAAGATACTATAATGGACCCAATTAGAAATATTCCATTTAATGATCCGGAGTTATCTCAACATGAAGGAACAGTTCCATATATATTAAAATTACAAAAAACGGCCAGACGATTTGTTACAAGGTTAAGAGAAGATAATAGAACAGAGATACAATTTGGTGCTGGTATTAGTAGTGATGCTGATGAAGAAATTATACCAAATCCAAAAAATGTAGGAATGGGATTAAATTATTTAAAACGTGATGTAGATTCAAGTCTTGATCCGACAAACTTTTTATATACTAGTACATACGGATTAGCACCTAGTGATGCGACATTAACAGTTAAGTATTCTATAGGTGGTGGTGTTAAAGATAATGTATCAGCTAATACAATTACTGTAAAGGATTCAGTTGAATTTGAAGATGTAACTGAAGAATTAGAATCAACAGTATTAACTCAGGCAAAAAATTCTGTACAATTTAATAACCCATCACCAGCCGGAGGAGGAAAGGCGGCAAATGATCTTGAGAGTATACGACAAGATGCAATGGCAAATTTTGCAGCACAAAATCGTAGTATCACAAAGGAAGATTATATTGTTAGGTGTTATGCAATGCCTGCCAAATTTGGGTCAATTGCAAAAGCTTATATTTTACAAGACAATCAAATTGATACATCAGATCCAAATAATAGAATACCAAATCCATTAGCATTAAATTTATATACATTGGGATATAATTTTAATAAAAACTTTATAGCTCCGAATGATGCAATTAAAGAAAATTTAAAGACATATTTATCTCAATTTAGAATGATGACAGATGCTGTAAATATTAAAAGTGCATTTATTATTAATATAGGAGTAGAATTTGAAATAGTAGTAAGACCAAATTATAATGCTAATGAAGTCGTTTTGCGATGTATAGATTATATTAAAACTCGATTTGATAACGATAAAATGCAAATAAACGAACCAGTTATGTTATCTAATCTATATTCAGAAATGGACAGAGTAGAAGGAGTTCAATCAGTTACAGATATTGAAATAACAAATAAATATGATACTAAAGAAGGATATTCAGGACATGTATATGACATTGAAGCTGCAACAAAGAACAGAATTATATACCCATCATTAGATCCATGTATATTTGAAATAAAATATCCTAATAAAGATATCAAAGGAAGAACTGTAACATTTTAGAGGAATGACTTATGATTTATAACATATATACAAATCGAGACACAACATTACATGAAAAATACCCAACACAAAATACAGGTATTGATCAGATACTAACACTTGCAAAGATTGCATCTGGTTCATTATTGAATGGATTTTACCAATCAAATACATATAATACTCGTATATTACTTGATTTTGCTGCACAGTTAACTGAAATATCAAATTCTATTATAACAGGAGATATAGCCCCTGTAGGAATGAGTCCATCTAGTAGCCAATATTTTTTAAATATAAAGGCAGCAGATGCGACTTCACTCCCAATTGCATATTCATTACAAGCATTTCCTATATCAGAGTCATGGGATAATGGTACTGGTTATTTTGATGATGTTCCAATCGCAACAAATGGCGCATCATGGAAATATAGAAAGGGTAGTATAGAATGGGCAACCGGATCTAGTGTTAATCAAGGAGGAGGAGGTGGAAGAACTAAGATTGGAGGAGCTACTTGGTATACTGGATCTGATGGAACATATGAAGCAACTGCATCATTTAATTATCAATCACCTGATATTAGGATGAACATTACTTCAATTGTTAACCATTGGTTTAGTAATACTATTCCTAATAATGGATTAATTTTAAAACGCCCTACTGTAGATGAACAAGACGGTAGTGTATTTGGTGCACTAAATTTCTTTGGAGTAGATACTCATACAATATATATTCCAAAAATAGAAGTTGCATGGGATGATAGTAATCTTTCTGGTACTGGTTCATTTAATGAATTAATTGATGATAATATTACATTGTATTTTAAAAATTTAAAAGCTGAATATAAAGAAAAGACTCGTACTAAGCTTAGATTGGTTGGTAGAAAGACATATCCATCAAAGACATATTCCACTGCATCATTTTATAGTACGGTAGAACATTTACCAACTTCATCATATTATTCAATTAAAGATGCAGTTACAGAAGAAACAATAATCCCTTTTAATGATTTATTTACTAAAATATCATGTGATACATTTGGTAACTATTTCAATGTAAGATTAAATGGATTGTTACCAGAACGTACTTATAGGTTTGTAATAAAAACTGTAAATGATGGTGGTGATAATACTAGATATCATGATAATGGATATTACTTTAAAGTAGTGAGATAATATGGCAAGAAAGGAACATTTGAAACGACAGAACCTACGTAATGTACAAGGCATTCCTCAATCACAGACGGATATAGCATTAGAATTACAAAAAGAATTTAACGGACTTGACCGGTTTGATGAAGACATTCCAAGAGCTAATAACGTAGTAGATTTATCAGAACCAGATGATGAACAGATAAAAGATATTGAAGGTAAGGTAGACAGGAACCAATTTGGAACAATTGAATTACCTGCTGGATCTCCTAGGATATTGTTAGATATAAATTTAACCACAGAACGAGTTCAGTTAAGGTCTTTACGACGAGTAATTGATTTAGAGTTTGAACATTTTAAGCTTAAAGGATAATATATGTCATTGAAACAATATAAAAATAAAGCAGATATATTAATTGCAAAGGCATCTATTGAAGGACATAGGTGGTCACCAGAAGATTATAGTTTACTGATTACCGAAAAGGTACGGGCATTTGAAGACCCAGCCGATCAGACAATTGATTATGCTGTTGAAATGCATGTCTATACACCTGATGGTGATTGGCTAGCAGCAGATCATAGACTTGAAACTGCTAAGATACCACCAATAGTAGCTCGCCATAGGTTTTTACAATTAAATGTAAAACAAGAATTAGAAGAACTTGGAATTGAACGGGGATCTTATAAATTAGTATTTAACTTTATAAAAAACTTATTAGGTAATACTGAAAATAGATCTGTATTCATTAAAGAGATATCGCCTAATAGGAAAGAAGTTTGGTTAACGTTAGCAGATTCATTATCAACAGAAATGACACCTGATGATGATATTAAAGTAACCTTAAGTAAACAGTATAACCAGTTTAAACGTTATACAAATAAAAAGTATAATAAAGGTTGTAGTAATCTTGTTTTAAATTTAGGTAGTAATAACATATTTAAAATTGTTAATGCTCGGATAGGTGGTATAACATCAAATGAAGAATTAGGAGAAACAAGGCTAGGTAGTGGCCAGAATATATATTTAAAACTATATGATGCATTACCTACTGATATAGTCGAAAAACAAAGAGCTTGGATATCCCAAGAGGATAAGCGTCCTTATATTGAATCTATAAATGTATATCCAGAAGTAATAGCCCAAACATTCACTCCTATCCAAGGTCCTAACTTTGAGATTGATCATGATTATGCCATGAAGACAGAAACAGATTTTCAGTCATGGAATGAATTACTTGATACGACAACGTCTACAACTCAGCAAATAGTTGATAGATATTTTAGTGGATCATTATCTGGAATTAATTTAAATATAAATTATAGTAAATTTGATAATTTTATAAAGTATAGTTCTGCAGAAGAACGTTTAAAGAATTTTAGGTATAAATTACAACTGGTTGAATATTATGATGAGCAATTAGGTATATTATCAAATGCATTAGGATCAGATTCCGGATCTCTAAAAGGTAATGAATCAATTAATACTAAACGTAAAAATGAAGTTATTGGTGGCTTTGATGCATTTGAAAGGTGGGCATATAATGAGCCAACTGCTAGCATTTTCACTCATGGTGTTACTGGATCTACATTATATGCACAACCATATGTATTAAGTCCATATCCTAAATATATTGAAAATGGTGATTATAAATTACATCATAGTACTTCTAGTTTAGGAACTACTTGGTTAAATGGATTTATCACATCTGGATCGTTATATGATTTAGAAAATGAAGATTCGTTAATCAATTCTATACCAGAAAATATTGCACAAGATGTAGACAATGATCAATATTTGTTATTTGTAAATATGATAGGACATCATTATGATATCTTGTTTTCATATATTAATGAGTTAACTCGAATGCATAGGACAGAAGAACATCCTAAAGAAGGTGTTCCGGGTGAATTATTATATGATGTTGCAAAATCGATGGGGTGGAACTTGGCCAATGGAAACCAAGCTGAATCATTATGGCAATATAAATTAGGTAAAACAGTATCCGGATCATATCAATCAACTGGATCAATGTCAAGCAAATCTTCTGAAGATATCTCTCATGAGATTTGGAGAAGAATTGTTAACAACTTACCTTATATCTTAAAAACAAAAGGTACAAAAAGAAGTGTTCATGCATTAATGAATACATATGGTATCCCAAAAACATTATTATCTATACGTGAATATGGAGGACCAAAGGCTCCAGAGCAAGAACCAGATCTTATTGAAGATAAATTTAGTTACGCACTACAAGTTAATCCAGGAGCTAGAATAAAATTATCAAATGACCAAGTTACAGGTATATCAAATGTACATGGAACAGCAGCAGAAATACCTGTACAGACCCATCAGTTAAGATTCAAGCCAGGAATGACTTCAAGTATGCATATCATGTCAAGAGTATATGATGCAAACAATGTCCCAGGTAATGAAGCTCCAAATTGGACAGTTGCTTTACAACATACAGCATCATATTCAGGTTCAAGTAAATATGGTAGGTTGCATTTTGGTATAGTAGCCGCACCACATGCACTAGGAGGTGCATCCGCATCTATGACTGAATGGTTACCAATATATGATGGTAATTTTTGGAACATGCAAATAGGTTATACAACAACCGGCATCCATTTCAATTCAGGTTCAAATACTGATACAACGTATACATTACATGTACAGCATGCAGCTGACTATATTAAAGGAAAGGTAGTTCATTCTGATAGTACAACAGTAACTCCGACCACAGGAAGTCATTTTGCCAATTGGGGAATGGGTGGAACTAATAGACATATTATACTAGGAGGATCTACAGGATCGAATGGGACAGCACAAAATAATCTTAAAGCTGCAATATCAGCTTCCTTTGGTGTCATCTCAAGTATTGGAAAGGTTTCTGTAACTAATAGATCGGGTAATCCAGGAATATATCCAGGAGATTTTTCTGGATCATTACAAGAATACCGTGCATGGACAGAAGAAATAGATAAGGCAACATTTGATATACATACTCTTAATCCAACATCATATGTAGGTAAATTATCTCCAACTTCTTCATATGATACATTAATAACACATTATCCATTAGGGTCTGATACAATTGCATTTGACCATTCAATAGCATCTCATCAGATAATATCATCATCACATCCAAATCAAACATGGATAGGCGCAGATAATTCCTTACCATATGGTGATGGCTATAATACATATGCATCCGCATCTGGATTTAATACGCCAACTAATACACAAAGGGGTAATTATCAAAGATTAGTAGAAACATATTATATAGATGCACCAAGTATTGGTGGAACAAATACTAACTCAACCAAGATCCGAATTGAAGATCAAAAATTAGTAGGAAGATTAGATCCTGAGTCAATGGCTGAAAGGAGTCGTTATGATTATGCAACATTAGATTCAAATCGATTAGGATTATTTTACTCATCTGCAGACCAAATAAATAAAGATATATATAATCAAATAGGTGCAATATCATTAGATAATTATTTCGGAGACCCATCTGATGAATTTAATAATGAATATCCTGAGTTAGAATCAATAGCACAAGAATATTGGAAAAAGTATACAAATAGAAATGATATAAATGCTTATATTAAAATATTTTCTTTATTTGATTTTTCATTATTTACACAAATAAAACAATTGATACCTGCCAGGGCAGATTCAGCAATGGGAGTATTAGTCGAACCAAATGTGTTAGAAAGAGCAAAGGTTCAATTATATAAACAACCTGTTATAACTAATCCGCAATATGAACAACGAATATCTGTAGCAATTCATGATCTTAGTGGTAAAAGAAATGATTATACAGCATCTTTAGATTTACAAAGAATGGTTACATCATCTATGGTTCCATTAAAAGATACAATAGGCATAGAACGTAATATCACTTCTTCTATTGTTCCTTTAAAGGCATCATTAAATGCAGATCTTCCAATTACATCTTCAATGTCTCCATTGAAGGCAATAGTTCAAGATACAGCAATTATCATTACAGGTTCCATGATAAAGTTTTTTAGTACCGGATCATTAGAAGTAGCAGACATATCAAAATCAGGAGTAAATATATCACAATCTGCAATATTATCTCATGTAGGTAATAGAAGGCAAAGAGATGCAACATACTTAGGTCAGATCAATGTATCATATTCATCATCTATTGCCCCATCAGATTATTTATTAAAGAGTTGGCATCATAGACAAACTATTAGAGGTTATGTATATTCTGGAAGTGTTAGAAACATGGAACAGCCGGTTATTGTAACTAATTATGCACTTGGTACAGAAGTAGGATCTAATATAACTGAGGTAGATTATGATAGAAATCAAACAGCATCATCTGCAATACAAACTGTAATCTTAGAACAACGAAAATCGTATATATATAAAAAGAAAGAATTCTTTTATACACCAAAAGATAAAGCCGCTCGACATTATCCGTTAGATAGATTTTACGGTACCAGTTCTACAATATTAGATTCAACTGATAATTATCAGCATAGTAAAGGTTATATTAAAACAGCACATAATTCATCAACAGAAACTGCTCTCGATCCTGCATTAGCAAGATTTGATGAGGTAACACATAATAATTTTACAGGAAAAATGTTAATATTTGATTGTTACGAACCTCAATCAGATACGTCAAGAGGATCATCAAGAATAGTTATTCCTCCTTTTGGATCAACTCCACTTGTTACTAGTAATGTAAATCAAAGACCATGGAGTATATCATTCTTAATGAATTCTGCATCTGGCTCTATGGATCATAGTGCATGGATGTTTGGTAGA
>TARA_R110000851_G_scaffold303949_1_pt1 | contig 11938 bp, 7 predicted proteins | sample TARA_R110000851 | Tara Oceans TARA_R110000851 (sample SAMEA4397627) | marine metagenome | biome: Polar Biome; feature: [DCM] deep chlorophyll maximum layer (ENVO:01000326); material: water (ENVO:00002006), including particulate matter (ENVO:01000060) such as... | depth 17 m | reverse complement strand
TGTGTAGAGAGTAATTAGGTCTGTAGCAATTGTGGTTGCTGTATTACCTGCTCCCTTTGCACTTGTGTTCTTTGCTATGACCGTCAAGTCAAACGGTGAGTTCGAGTTGTCTGTGTATGTATGAGATGGTGTGGCATCTGTAGTATTGTTTGAATAGGAACCATCTCCCCAATTAATATCGTAGTGGGTGGCGTTTCCTGTTACTGCTAGTGTTAGCGTGGCTGTTAGCGGAGCTCCGCCTGTGTTACCGGACGTACAAGTAACTGTAACGTCTCTGACGTAATTATTTGTATAGACGTTATACATTACCTCGTTAAGGTTATCAATTACCTTAGAGACCTTGTCAGAAGTGTTGATTGCAATAGCACCTTCCCCGTCAGAGCCTACGCCATTTGAGTATGCTCCGTCTACTGGGACCCCGATTGCAATAGAATTGCCAATCAACGATGCGCTTACGTTATCTACATATTGCTTCGTAGCAGCTTCTAGGTTGGTGGAGGGATCTGTTGCTAGCGTAACTTTGTTTGCTCTAACATCTTGCCATTGGAACGAAGCCGTACCAAGAGTAAGAGCTGAATTTTGTGTTGGAATGATGCTTGTGTTTACAGTAGCACCAAACGATATAGTATCACCGGATCCGTCACCCAATGTGAGTGAGTCACCTCTTAGTATAATACTACCGTTGACTGTGAGCGTGTTTGATATCGTAATATCTGTTGCGTTAATTACATTGGCGGTGTATGTATCAGTAGATGTAATGTTTGCTGTAAGGATGTTATCCAAATAGCCTGTTGCATTAGTTACAAGAGCAGCACTGTTTGTAAGTATACCATTGACATGGCTTAGCTTTGTTCCTACTGCACCGGTGTCCAGTACTTTAAATAACGTACCATTTGGATCACCAATGAATAAACTGTTTGATTGATACGAGTAGGCCAACTCACCATTTGCCAAGCTAGTTGGTGCTGCGGTATTACTACTTCGTTTAATCTGAATGATTGACTCTGTCACTAGAACGTACCTCCATCAATGTCAGGATTCTTGAGCACATACTCTTCAGCAGATGCACTATAGACTAATGTTCCTCCGTCGACTGGGTTCAGATCATTCACGTCATCGAGCTGAGCTATTTTACTTTTGCCGGATGCAGACGTAGTTAATGTGACTGGTGTACCACTTTGGTTGCCAGCAATTGACCCAGTAGATCCTACTGATACGGAGATTGCGGCCGTGCCGTTATTAAATAGTGTTGGCATTACTTAGTTACCTCTGGTGTGATCGTAACCATGCCCTCGAGGATTCTGCTCTTGACTGATGATGAGTCAGTAAGCTCTACGTCATAAACGTATCTTCCTGCAGAGAGTGCTGATGTGGTTGCGTTGTTCATAGACATAGTCAATGAGCCAGTGTTGTTGGCAAGTGCTGTAGTGAACGCGGTAGCGTTGGATGACGAAAATGTTTTTCGTAATTGGCTGCTGGCAGACATACCAGTTAAATCTAACTGATCTCCGCTTGAATTCGTTAGTGAGACTGTGGTAGCGAAATCCGTACCCTGATCTATTACGATGTTGACTTTTGTTCCCATCTATAACTCCAATATAAATACCCTTATAAGTACTAATGTATTTATAACACAAGTGACACGAGGATAGATTATGAGACTAAGAACCGATTTTAAATATGCATTAATTGATCAATACACAACGTATTGGAATGCATTCGACAATACCCAAGAATTTTACAGTGACGTAATGGCAACTGATAAGGCATGCTTTAAGTATACCATGGCCAAGACTAATAAAATAAAAGGCCTAGGAGGGACAGTCTCTCAGGTTATTTATAGTCAAAATGAACTGTGGGTTATACATTATGCAGATAGAAAGGATGCACTTGAGGCCATAGATAATATAACCTCAAGTGATGTAGTAGAGCCTTTAGAAAAAAAGCGATACACTGTTGCAAGTAAGATTGTAGATCTTAAACGAGCTCCTCGCTTGTAAGCTCATCTACAATGTCTTCCCAGATTGCTGGGTCTGATACAACAAAGCCTAAAGTGATTCTAGGACCACCGTAAGCAGCATGCCACATAATTTTGTCATGCTCTTCTTTCTTGCCGTAGTATCCTAACTTACAGTGCCAACCATTCTCGTCTTGAATGTGCACGCCGTGCTTATCAACATCGGCTTGTAGTGATCCTGGCTTCTCATGAGTAGGATCTAAATTTCTCCAGTAGCCGGAACCGTCTGACCACGTGAACAGGCAATTGAATCCTGCTACGTTCCAGTTAGTGTGCCAGGCAATATATCCATCTTCTGGATAGAACATTTTTAAAGCACAGAATCTAAAGCCAATGTAGGTACCAATCTTATCGTCGACCCAGTCTGCCTTCTCCTTATACTTCTTAACCCATACCATTTCTTCATCGGTAAGGTCATTTCTGTGTCGCTTGAGTACACTCTCCAAGGAGGTCTGATTGAGATCAAACCCATACGAGTCAGGCGGAAAGCCATCATGTGTTTCTACGGGTGTAGACTTTAAGCATTCCCACGAAGCTGCATATTCAGGACGGCCTTCTTTCATGAACTTGCCTTTAGAAGGCCAGTTGGGTAATTTTTCGTTTGGTGGGTTGTCTATTATAAATTGTTGGTATTCATTTAAGTATACTAAGACTTCCGCAGGTAGGGTCAAGACCTTTCTCATTTCGCGTTCTCCTCGCCACATCTTCTGGCGGTATGGTATAATGTAGTACTGCGGCCTCTTCGCCATACAGCAATTCAGTTGCTTTGTAGCCAACTACAAAGTTATATTTGGCATCCTTTGGCATACGCCTTATATCAATGCCAAGCTCGGCTTGCTCATGAAGTACTCTCCAAAAAGCAAAGGTGTCCCAGTAAGCTAACGACCAAGGGTATGGATCGCATCCAGCGCCTCTAGGCTCCGTTTCATTGTGTAAGCGATAAATTCTTAACCACTCTTTCCACAACTTTTGTGTCTTTTCATTTTTGCGCCATACAAACATGCCACAATGCCATCTAAATTTATGAGCCTTTCCTTGTCTATAGAGCTCTATGTGATCACCATTAAAATGATGTAGCTCTCTTGCTACTCCGTCAGGTGCCTGATGTTTGTCTTGAAAAAACACAACCTTAGAATTGTAAGGACGGTTCTCAGACATAAGGATGTCACACTCAGGCCCGGCCTCCTCCATGTGATCAAATACCTCTTCAATCTCTTCCGTAAGAACATGACAGTCAGCATCGATATACATTGTTGTGTCGAATGGGGTCTTATCAAGAGCCCATAGTTTTGTTCTGTTGTGGACGGGACAGGGAGTGAATAGATGATCAATAAGTGGCCTGTGCTCATCTTCAATCCAATCGTCATGAGTAAAGAATGCTACCTTTGCATCAGGCACTTCATCCTTCAGACCTTTGATCATCTCTATTGCAGCTTCATAAAACGGCTTAGCTAATGTTGCGCAGACAAGATACCCTCTACTTTGCGTTGAGTTCATATGCCCTCAGTACAGCAGCCATGCCAAATGCATCAGCTTCTAGTTTAGTTTGTGATTTACGAACTTGACGTCTGAACTCTTTATTTTCAGGTAGACTCATTATGTCCATTGCAAGATACGCCTGCTTAGCTTCCCACAATGCTTCACGGGTTGCATTTTGCTTTTGCTCTTGTTCCATGGATCCAGCAGCTGCTTCAGCAGATTTTTGCATCTGAATTACACGCTGAGTGTTGTGTTGGATTTCTTCTTCCGTGTATTGCGCAAAGATATCTACACAAAGAGGGTGATTCGGATCTTTCGGAATACCTGATTCAGTAGTAGCAGAACCATCAGGACGTAACAAAGTGGCCGCCAACATACTCTTCTTGTTGTCGAGGTAGTGTGGGAATATAATCCTAGGCAATGATGGGTCACATTCGAATTCGGGTATAGGAAACCCCGTAGGCTTTTCTTGTTTGTTGCTGATTGGTTTGTCTATGGTTACCCCTTCAGGTAACTTTACTTCTTGATCCATAATAATATCCATGTTGTATTATAGCCTGCATTATACAGGCTAATTTAATAAAAGTCAACGGTTAGCTCACTCTGACCCATAATTTAATTGTTGCGACGTCTGTAGACGAATTCATAACTGCCTGGCCTACCCACTGTCTCGAATACGTACCTTCATATTGCTTGACATAGTTTGTCTGATAGAAGTTAGCATATTCCTTAGAGTACTGCTTGGTCCATTGCTTAACGTAAGCCTTGATCCAGTCTCTATCAAAGTATCCAGTGTATGCACCTTCATATTGAGTTGTGAAGTAACCAGTGAACTGCTGAGTGTAATTACCAGCATATGCTTTTGTATACTGGCCTATGTATGCCTTCTCAAATTGTTGTGTAAAGACTCCCTCAAACGTCCCCGAATATTCTTTGGTGTATGCCTTAACATATTGGCCTAGGTAGGTAGTGTTGAAAGATCCTTCAAACGTCCCCTCATATTGGCCAAGATATGTTCCAGTATATTGTCCAACGTATATGCCTGCCCACGCTTTTGTGAAATACCCAACATACCCGCCTTCATATTGTTTGGTGAAGTATCCGGTGTATTGTTTTTCCCAAGCATGTGACCACTGTCCTTCATATTGGCCAAGATATGTTCCTGTGAACTGCTGTCCAAAGTACCCTACGAATACGCCCTCATACTCTTTACTATACTGACCCACATACGTTCCCACATACTCACCAGAATATGTTTTAGTATATTGACCTACGTACAGCCCTTCATATTGGCCAACATAGTTATGCGCGCCTTCAAATGCTTTGTCATAATATCCAGTGTAAACACCTTCGTAAGCATGAGTCCATTGTCCGGTGAAGTATCCAGTATACTGACCATTGTATTGACCCGTGTAAGTCCTACTGCCAGCAAACAGCTTAGCGTATGCCTTAACATAATTGACGCTTATATATGTTGTATTGAAAGCTCCTGTAAAATTGCCTGTATACTGGCCAGTGTAGGATCTTGTTCCTTCATACTGCTTAGTGTACGCTTTGACCCAAGTCAATACGTATGTCTTATCGTAGTTCCTTGAGTACAATCCAGTCCACTGTCTGTTACCAGCATACAACTTAGTATACGTTGCTTGGAACTGTCCTGTAAAGTTACCAGTGAATTGGCCAGTGTAGACTCTAGTACCTACGTACTGTGCAGCAAATGTTCCGGCCCAACGTTGCTCGTATGAACCAGTGTAGATGTTTTCAAAGTATCCTGTATATTGCTTAGCATAGTTTGTCTGATACACGCCAGTGTATGCACTACTGTATTGACCAATATACGCTTTAGTATAAGTCTTCGACCAAACTCTATCCCATTGTCCAGAATATGTTTTAACCCATTGGCCAACATATGCTTTTTGATAGTTGATAGTCCATTGGTTAGTATACAATCCAAGATATGTATTAGTGTAGTTACCGGCATATGCCTTAGCATATGTTTTGCTCCACACTTTAGCATATATGCCAGTGTATGATTTAACCCACGCACCTTCGTACGTCTTAGTATAGTTCGTTGTATATAGACCAGTATACTGCCCTGTGTAGTTACCACTGTACTGTCTTACATAATTTCCTTCATATGTCTTAGTGAAGTTGGTTGTGTAAAGACCTACGTACGCCTTAGTATAGTTTCTACCATACAATCCAGTCCAAGCTGTGTTGTAATATCCAGTAAATGCTTTAGTATATTGACCGGTGTATTGCTTTAAGTAATTGGTCGCATAGTTACCAGCATATGCCTTAGTGTAGTTACCAGCATACGCTTTAGTGTAGTTACCAGCATACGCTTTAGTGTAGTTTCTTGCATAGTTACCACCATATGCCTTAGTGTAGTTACCAGCATATGCTTTAGTGTAGTTGCCGGAGTATTGCTTTAAATAGTTTCTTCCATAATTGCCAGCGTAGGCCTTGGTATAGTTACCGGCATAGGCTTTAGTGTAGCTGCCAGAGTACTGTTTTAAATAGTTTCTTGCATAGTTACCAGCATAGGCTTTAGAATAGTTGGTAGCGTAATAACCTAGGTATTGTTTGTTATAGTTAGTGGCATAGTTACCAGCATATGCCTTAGTATACGAGCCGCCATATGCTCTTACATAGTTGCCAGCGTATGCTTTCGTGTATGCAGTGTTATAATATCCTAGGTATTGTTTGTTGTAGTTAGTGGAATAGTTACCAGCATACGCCTTAGTCCAGTTAGTGTTATAGTACCCAGTATACTGCTTCTGGTAGTTAGTAGCGTAATAACCAAGATATTGTTTTAGATAGTTTGTACCATAGTTACCAGCATAGGCTCTCTGCCAGTTAGTAGCATAGTTACCAGCATAGGCTCTAGTCCAGGCAGTGTTATAATACCCAGTGTATTGTTTGTTGTAGTTGGTAGCGTAATATCCGGTGTATACTTTATTCCAGTTAGTAGCATAGTTGCCAGCATAGGCTCTTTGCCAGCTAATAGAATAGTTGCCAGCATAGGCTTTGGTCCAATTCCCATACCATATTTTGGCGTAAACCTTAGTATAGTTCGTTGTTAAAGGCGTGTCAGTTGGTCCAATCCAGTACCGTATTTGAGGTTCGCCATCGGAAAGATAATAATACCCAATATAGACCTTTGTTCCAACCACTGGTCCAGTATACGAAGGACCAGAATATACGCCACTGTATGTTATCCCTGCGAAGGTCTGATAATACGGTCCAGCTTTAACGTCCGGAATAAGTCTTGAGTATTGTTGTCCATAACCGCCGATCCACGTAGCGGTATATGTTGTTGTCGTAGCACCGACCCAGATTTTAGTATACTGAGCGTTGTAAGCGCCTGTCCAGGTAGTGTTATATGATCCAGCCCAAACTTTGTTGTAGTTGGTAGCGTAATATCCAAGGTATAGTTTCTGCCATGCTTTAGTGTATCCGCCAGCATAGGCTCTTTGCCAGTTAGTAGCATAGTTGCCAGCATAGGCTTTAGTGTAGCTTGTTGAATAGTATCCAAGATATTGTTTGTTATAGTTGGTAGCATAATACCCGAGATATTGTTTTAGATAGTTCGTACCATAGTTACCAGCATATGCTTTCTGCCAGTTAGTGGCGTAATTACCAGCATATGCTTTCTGCCAGTTAGTAGCATAGTTGCCAGCATACGCTTTAGTGTAGTTAGTATTGTAGGACCCAGTGTATTGTTTGTTATAGTTAGTGGCATAGTTACCAGCATACGCTCTTGTCCATCCAGTATTGTAGTAGCCAGTGAACGTACTATTATATGATCCAGCCCAAGCAGTGTTATAATATCCTAGGTATTGTCTGTTATAGTTAGTGGAATAGTTACCAGCATAGGCTTTTTGCCAGTTAGTGCTATAATATCCAAGGTATAGTTTCTGATAGTTGGTACCATAAACACCTACCCATGCGGTGTTATATGTTCCAGTCCAAGCTGTGTTATAATATCCAAGGTATTGTTTGTTAAAGTTTGTACCATAGACTCCTACCCATGCGGTATTATACGTTCCAGCCCATGCAGTGTTGTAGTATCCTAGGTATAGTTTCTGATAGCTACGATTATAGTATCCAGCGTAGGTAGTATTGTATGATCCACCCCATTGCGTGTTATAAGATCCAAGATATAGTTTCTGATAGTTGGTACCATACGTTCCAGCATACTGTGACGAATAATTTCCGGCATACGCTTTGGTGTAGTTACCAGAATAATGCTTTAGATAGTTTCGATTGTATGTGCCTGAATACTGTTTAGCATAGTTTCTATTGTATGCACCAACATACCCAGTTGCGTAAAGTCCTGTCCATGCAGTGCCGTATGTGCCTGAATACTGTTTAGCATAGTTTCTGTTGTATGCACCAATATAGGTGGTATTATATACTCCAGTATATTGTGCACCGTATCCTCTGATATAGTTGGTGGTGTAATACCCAGTGTATTGTCTGTTGTATGCGCCTTCATACTGAGCACTGTATTGCTTGGCATAGTTTGTTGTGTATACGCCTTCATAATTTCTATTATACAGCCCAGTGTATATCTTAGCGTAACTCTTAACGTAATTGGTATTGTACGAACCTTCATACGCTTTAGAGTAAATACCCGTATATGCTTTTTGATATAACTTAGTAAACAATTTAGCATACGCTTTAGTGTAAACACCAGTCCACGTTGCTTGTAAGAAATATCCTGTGTAGAATTCAGATCCACTTACGTATGTTCCTTCGTAAGTTCTTGTTCCTTCAAACTGTCTTGAATAAACACCAGTCCATTGCTTTACCCAGTTGTTGGCATATTGAGCAGCATATGCTCTTTGCCCTTCATACTGTTTGGTATATGACTTGATGTAATTGACAGCAAGGTAGTTTGCATTGTAGGATCCATCGTATTGGCCAGTGTATGTTCTGGTGCCAGTAAACTGTCTCGAGTAAATTCCTACATAGGTTTTGGTCCAGTTGCCAACATATGCTTTTGTGAAGTTGTTGTTGTACTGACCATCGTATACTCTTTCACCAGCATACGTGCCCTCATAACTACCGACATAAATTTTAGCATATTGTTTATTGTACTGGCCAGTGTACTGTCCAGCGAACGTGCCTACAAATTGTTTGAGGCCAGCATAGTATCCTTCGAAAGTTCCAGTGAATGATCCCTCATACTGCTTAGAGTACAGCCCAACCCACGTGTGGTCAAAAGCGCCTTCATACTGTTTTGAGTATACGCCAGTGTAAGCACCAGCAAATGTGTTGGCGTATTGGCCATCAAATGATCCCTCATACTGCTTAGAATATTGTCCAACATACGCTTTAGTGTATTGTCCTGCGTACTCTTTGGTGTAGTTGCCTAACCATATATGACTATACGATGCAGCAAAATATCCAGTAAAGGCGCCTTCGTATTGTTTGTCGAAAGCTCCCTCAAAAAGTTTACTATATTGGCCAGTGTATGTCTTAGTGTATGCGCCTACGTATCCTTTCGTGTATTGCTTGAGAAACTGTCTTGAGTACTGGCCAACAAAAGCTCCAGTGTACTGTGTTACAAAAGTTCCCTCATAAGTTCTATTGAAGTACCCCGTAAAGGATCCTTCGTATTGGCCCTGGTATTCTTTTGTGTACTGACCTAAGTAAACACCCACATAGGCTTTAGTGTATGCCTTAGTGTAGATGGCTTCATATTGTTTTGAGTACTGTATGGTTCTAAAACCAGCATACGCCTTGGTGTACTGTGAAGCGTATTGGCCAGAATAATTTCCTGTATACGATTGATTGGCTAACGTCTGTCTTGTGTCAACCATAGAAGAGCTACAAAGTCTCCACGTCTGAGAATTACTTGCACCAGGATCTGTTGCTGCTAACCTATACTCGCCTATTCCAGTTGCGCCAATTCTATTTCTGAGTCTTGCACATATAGTTTTAATTTCAGCATCAGACATTTCTCTGATGTTGGAGTTGTTGAATAATTTGGCAGGACGAGAATCGTTAGCCGTTGGAGCACTTACACCTTTGGTCTTTCTCCACAGCGTATACTTGACAGTAGTGATCCCACCACCATCAGCTCGAATAGTGTTGTTGACAAAGTATCCGGTATCCGAATGTGTCTGAGTATTTGGATTAGTAACGGACATCCAATATGAACCAAGTCCATTGGTTGTTAAATTTGCTTGTGCGCGGGACACTAATATAGTATTGAGATTATTCGAATGCTCAGATGCGTATCCACTGTCATTAATAAACAACGGATGTATCATGCTGGTCTCAGCTACAGCGGTAGTGTTCTGTTGAGCTGTGTATGTTGTTGTTGTAATGGAGTTGGTAGACGGATGGGTTCCAACGTTCTCATCTCTGACGGTGTCGTCAAATGTTCCTCTGGAGGTTCCACCACCACCAATTGTTAGAGTACCAGTTCCTACATTATCTGTATTGAATTCTGTAAGGATATGATGTACGGCATAATCCATTGCAGAAGTTTGCATCTCTTGTAAGCCAAGAAATGTTCCATCTCCAGTCTCTTTAATTATTAGTGGATTTGCCATTAAGTCTTATGCCCTATATTTGTATAATGAGTCGCCCCATATGTTACCAGTATTTATAAAGGTTACTCTCGTCGCATTATAGTTGTCTATAGATGCTCCTGGTATGCCTCCGTTACCTGATAAATCATATAAAGTTTTTAGAGCACCGTCTGCCGCTACCGCTGATCCGGTATTTGGATTATTGAATCCACTTGCTGCTGCTCCTCTTTGACCTAATAATCCTCCTGACCCGCCATGTATGCCCATCTCATGTGCTGAATTATGGCCATTGATATGAGCGTTGTTTTCTAATATGTTAGTCAGGGTTCCACTAATAGTTGCATACCCTGCGCCGTATCCACCTTCACCGCCAACAATAGATAATGATGATCCATGGACTGGGAATCCACCTGATCCACCACCACCGCCACCAGCAGCAATAATACCATAATTTTCTATATAAAGCTCAACCGCCTGGCCAGTCTGAATTGCATCACCACCATTGCTTCCATTGCCACCTGTTCGTGTTGAAGCAGTTTGTGATCCTGGATGGCCTGCAGCTCCAATTATTCTTGCATTTGGATGAACCATAACTCTGACCAAATGCTGGATAGTTTGACCACCAAGGTTAATAGCACCTAATCCAGTTGCAAGATCCATTGCTGGAGTACCGGCCGTTGCTGAATATACATCACAGCCGGATAGATATATGTTTACAAGCTGTGGGCGTGATGACACAGACTTGCTTAATGAAACGAGTTTGTCTCTCAGATTAAAGTTAGCTGTATTTGTTGAGATGGTTATGTCTGTTCTTTCCCAACCAATGTGCTCTAACTTCCATGCGCCGTTTGATTTAACAAATATGGATCTAGCTTCAACCCATGCATTTTCAGACTTAACAAACACTTCTTTAGCTTGCTTCCAGGCACCGGCTGATTTAATTCTTGTAATTGCTGACTCTGAAAGCTCACCAGCTTTAGCTGTCGTGGCTAACGCTGCTGTTGCTACTTTTGAGTATACTGTATTGAATCCTAGTTGACCAACATATGCCTTAGTGTACACCGAACTAGCAACACCAGTATATGTCCCGACAGTTCCTAAGAACGCACCACTGTAGGTCTTGGTATAGTTTCCAAGATAAAGTTTTGTGTACTGAGCTCCAAAAGAACCTTCCCAAAGTTTACCATACAGCTTACTGTATTGCGCTGCAAAAGATCCCTCGTAAGTTTTAGTCCACTGATGAGTATACTGTCCTACCCATAACTTATTATACACCTTGGTATAATTAACCTCGGTAGTAGATCCCCATAACTGAGTATACGTACCTGACCAAGTTTTGCTGTACAGTTTAGTATATTGCTTGTTGTAATTGCGGTTATAATATCCAGTAAACTGCCCTGTAAAGGATGCACCGGTCGTCTTGCCATTGTAAATAGCAAGTCCTGTATACGCACCTGTATATTGACCAGACCAAACCGATGTCCATACTTTAGTATAGTTAGCGCCATAGTTGCCGGCGTATGTTCTCGTGCCCGACCACAGCTTCGCGTATATCTTGCTGTACTGTGCTGCAAATGCTCCTTCGTACTGCCCTGTGTATGTCTTGCTGTACCACGCGCCACCATATAGTCCGGTGTAGATCTTTGCGTAGTTGTTGAAGTATACTGGGCTAACGAAGTATCGTGTTCCAGAATAAGACTTAGTATACTGAGCAGCAAACGATCCAGTAAAGTTTAATGTGCCTTCCCATATCCTGTCCCAATTCTTGCTATATGTCGTAGTCCAGTCAGATGACCAAACTCTCGTATAGGCCTTTGTCCATACTTTAGCCCAGCTTTCAACATAACCGCCGGCCCACTGAGTAGAGCCTGTCCATGTTCCACCTGGTGTCGTC
>TARA_R110000851_G_scaffold22466_2_pt1 | contig 11963 bp, 9 predicted proteins | sample TARA_R110000851 | Tara Oceans TARA_R110000851 (sample SAMEA4397627) | marine metagenome | biome: Polar Biome; feature: [DCM] deep chlorophyll maximum layer (ENVO:01000326); material: water (ENVO:00002006), including particulate matter (ENVO:01000060) such as... | depth 17 m | reverse complement strand
CTCAAAACCAAAAGGCCAACACCGCAAACCATCCAGCAACGCTAAACTATTAAACTTAGGTTGGCAGAATAAAGATTATACACCACTCCGCACTGCAATCGAAAATACATACAAATGGTTTATAGATAATTATCCAAATGTCAGGGGGTGTTAATTGAAAAAAGCTTTAATAACGGGAATAACCGGCCAAGACGGAGCATACCTTGGTAGGTTGTTGATCGAAAAAGGTTATAAGGTTCTTGGATTAAAGAGACGGACTTCTTTAATTAATACTGAAAGGGTCGATGAACTTTATGATCACCCCAATTTTCAATTATCTTATTTTGACTTGAATGACGCCTCTGCAATTTGGGATTTAATGATCAAATTTACCCCTGACGAAGTTTATAATCTTGCAGCTCAATCACACGTCCGCGTTTCTTTTGATATTCCGGAACATACAGTTGATGGAATTGCAATGGGAACATTAAGAATGTTAAATGCTATGAAAACGGTTTGCCCTGGCGCAAAATTTTACCAAGCTTCTTCATCGGAAATGTTTGGTGATAATCCAAACCATCCTTTTAATGAGGGATCGAACTTGATGCCTGCTTCTCCGTATGCTTGTGCAAAAGTTTTTGCCCACAACTTAGTTAAGAATTATCGTGAAAGTTACAATCTTCACGCATCAAGCGGCATTCTTTTTAATCATGAATCGCCCCTTCGTGGTGAAACATTTGTCACTCGTAAGATAACGTTGGCCGCAGCAAAGATTAAGTTAGGACTTCAGGACAAATTATTTCTTGGAAATCTTGATGCTAAGCGTGATTGGGGATTTGCTGGTGACTATGTAGAAGCTATGTGGCTTATGTTACAGCAATCTAACCCAGGTGATTATGTTATTTCTACTGGAGAAACTCATACGGTTCGTGAATTTCTAGAATGCGTATTTGATCATGCAGGTTTGAATCCTGATAAATATGTAGAAATTGATGAAAGACTATTTCGACCCCAAGAAGTTCCATATTTATTGGGAGATAGCTCAAAAGCAAAAGAAATATTAAAATGGGAACCTAAAATTAAATTCAAGTCATTGTGTAAGTTAATGTTTCAAGCAGACTATGATCATTTGAAATCGGTTAATTTTATTTAAGGTATTTAAAAGATCATGATGAAATGCTTAGTTACAGGACATAAGGGATATATAGGGTCGGCACTGTTTAAAAAGTTGCAAAATTTGGGATATAATGTTCGCGGCATCGATTTGAAAGAAGGTAAAGATATTTTAAAAAATCTAGCAGAATATGAATCTTTCAACCCAGATTATATCTTTCACTTAGCCGCATTTCCACGTGTTCAATTTAGTGTAGAAAATCCTTCTTATACATTAGAACAAAATGTGTTGGGTACATCCCGAATTTTAGAGTTTGCTCACAAAGTCAAAGCCAAGCGTGTAATTTTTTCAAGTTCATCAGCTGTATATGGAGATGATGGTGGCCCAAGTAGCCCTTATGGTCTGCATAAATTAATGTCAGAGTCAGAATGCAAACTTTATTCTGAGTTATATGGGGTGGATACAGTCTGTTTGCGTTATTTTAATGTTTATTCCAAAAATCAACCGACTGATGGATCTTATTCTACAGTCATTGCTGCATGGAGTGAAAATTTAAAGAATGGCTCGCCACTTCGGATCGATGGAACCGGAGAACAACGCCGAGATTTTATTCACTTGGATGATATTGTAGATGCAAATATTTTTTGCATGAAGTATAAAAATAGTTTCACAGGCAACTTTTTTGATGTCGGCATTGGTGAAAATTATTCTTTAAACTTTATTAAGAAATTCTTAATAAGAGAGATGACCTCGGATATAGAATTTTATACTGCTCCCCCACGACCAGGGGACACAAAAGAAACTTTAGCAATGCCTCAATCCTTAATAGAAATAGGTTGGAAGGCAAAAATTAATTTTAAAGACGGCTTAGTCCGTTGTTTTAAAGGAGAAAAAAATGAAACTTAAATTATCAAATCAAGCAATCGGGGCAATCATGTTATCACTTCAGAAAGGAATTATGGAACAACTTGACATTACTGGATTGTTACAGGATTTTGAATTAATTGAATCTGATGATGGTCTTATCGTTGAAAACCCGCCAGTTTTGGACACCAAAATCACCACAGAGAAGGAAGATGCAGTAAGTGCCTAAATATGTCTATTTTTGCAATGAATGTAATGACTCTTTTGAGGTGAAACATTCATTGCAAAAAGTTTGGGCAATTTGTGATATTTGTAATACATCGGGTTCTATTAGTAGGAAGCCTGTTGGGTTTTTTTTAAACAAGAAACAAGACAAATTAGACAAAAAAATGAAGCCTGGAACATTAGTCAAGGATGCAATTAAAGAGATGAAAGAAGATTTACGAACAGATCAACAAGGTTTAGGTAATAGGGGGTTTAAAGATGTTAAATGATTATACAATTTCTATTATTCTAGTTTTAGCCATTTCTTTGTTGTTGAATATATTTTTTGTAATTTATGCTAAAAAGTTTATGTTACGATTGTTCAATGCATCTGAATCAATTTCCGAAATTTTTACACGAATAGATGCATTCCAAGATCACTTGAAGACAGTTTATGAGATGCCCACATTTTATGGGGATGAAACTTTACAAGGTCTTTTAGAACATGCAAAATCTTTTAAAGAGCATCTTATGTTATATGAGGACATTACCTCTTTAACACAACCAGATTTACTGGAACAACTTCAAATAGCTTCTGAAGATTCAGAGGAGAACCATGACGAAGAAACGGAAGCGTAAAAAGAATAATAATTATTTTACGAAAGTTCATGAAAATGCAATTATAGAATATTCTGCATCAGACGATTTAGAATTCAGGAATATTATTTATAGAGATGTAATCAGACCAGTATTCGTTGAGATGATTAACAAGATTGTTTTTACTTATAAATTTACAAACTTACCAAATGTTGACAGTTTAAAAGATGAATGCGAGATGCATCTTGTAACAATTTTAAGCAACTTTGATCCATCTAAAGGATTTAAAGCATTTTCTTACTTTAGTGTGATAACTAAAAATTGGTTTATTGCCAAAGTTAAAAAAACCTCAACTCAACTAAAGCGTGAAGCAGGTTATGATGAGATCTCAAAACGAGTAGAGATGGATCATCTTGCAATTTATAACCAATACGCCGCTGAGCGAGAACAAAAGGAATTCATAGAGCATCTTTGGGGAGAGATAGAGAAGTGGGAAAATCAAAATTTAAAAGAAAACGAGAGAAAAGTCTTACAGGCTATCAAGATTTTATTTCGTGAGTCAGAGTCCATTGAAATTTTCAACAAGAAAGCTATTTATTTGTATATTCGAGAGATAACAAATTTAAACACAAAACAAGTGTTAAATAATCTAAATAAATTTAGGAACGAATACGCTAGCTTTAAAAAGAAATGGAACGAATAAAGAAAAACTTTGAACACCTTACTGATGAAGCGATTGAAAATATCCGGAAAGATCGTGATCAAACTCAAGAGCTTTTAAGGGATTTAATCAAATATCTTGCTGGTGATGATCATCGCCATAAAGAAGTCGGCCTGACTGCTGCCAAATATGTTGAAACACTTCAACGTTCTAATGAGCAACTTGTGAAAATCGCGGCCCTTAAACAAAAAACAGAGTCCAAAAGTTCAGATCTTTCAGAATCAGAAAGGAATGAAATTTTTAATCAATTAAACGAGGACAACGAATAATGGCAAGATTCAAACAGCTAGAACAGTTCTCGCCCAAGTCTGAGCCAAATGAAAGAAGCCAAGGCCGCCGAACTGGGAATAAGAAAAAACGTGTTTCAAATGAAGATTCCATTGTTGTACCTCAAGAAGATACTTTATCGCTTTTCGCTGGATTAAAGGGCTTAATAGATCGAGAGTCGTTTAGACAAAAGTACCCAGATGCAAAAAATTTAGAATTAATTGCTAAAGTTTTAAAAGTTGAGATAATCAATATTGCTATTGCTGGCACAAATGATGCATCCTTGAAAGAACTAGGTCCAAAGAATACCCCTATATATCCTTATAGGATTTTTGCAAGAAATATAGGGATTACTTTTGATGATGTAAGTGCTGATTGGTGTTTCCCTGAGCCATGTGATAGTGTTTATACAGACACTGCGAACAATAAAAATAATAAATCAATCGAGAGCCACCCAATATATTATCCAGTTCTACCAGATTTGAAACGCCCAGCGCCAGGAGATTATATTAGAGTAAAGATTGCTAAAGAAGATGAAATAAACGACAACTTATATGTGGGCTTTTTAGTCTCCAACCCAATACCCGGAAACCTTCTGACATCAATGGGTACAATTTTCAGGACTAATGAACTTAAAGATTCAATCCCAGAAGAACTACATGCATCCGAAGAATTAAAGCTTGGTTGTGAGACGAAAAAGATTTCACCAGACTTGGTAGAGCAAGCAGCTCAAGACGGTAATCTTAATATACCATCAAAAAAACGCCGGGGGATTTCTCGGGTATCAGATGATGTGAGGAAATTTCTTCTAGTTCTTGACTCGGAACTAAAAAAAGCAGGCATCACTGCTCTTGTTTCATCTCTGTTTAGAACTCCACAGCAGCAAATAGAGATTATGTTTAAAAATTGGATGAGAAAGGTGACTGATATTGATTCACAAGGCACGACGAGTTTTAATAAAGCAAATGAATATATTGATCAACTTTATTCTGGCGCTAGTTCTAGTGCGATTGAAAAAATTCAAGATGCTTTTATGGACTATTTTGCTAATGATACACCCTTTTCCGAGGATGTTGTAAATTCAGTCAAGAAATTCTCATCACACACAAAAGGAACATCCGTGGATATTAGTTATAGAAATGGTAGAAAACCCGATGAGTACAGGAAAAAACTATTAAAAGCTATTGAAAAGGCTGGCAAACAAACATGCGCGGGTGTTTTATTAGAATCAGATCACTTTCACATAAGTACAGAGAAAAAAGGTTATACCCGCAAAACTTTAAAGGGAGTTAAATTGAAATGGGTTTAAGAGGAAAAAAGAATGTCAAGCACAAGTCCCTATAAATCAGCCAATGATCCTGGGTTATCATCTAAAACTGAGGAACGAAAATCCCAGATAGATCCAACACAACTCGAAGATGGCAAGGGTTGCACTCGAAAAGAAGAAGCAGTTCCAAATTTTATTTATACGGATTGTGAATCAACTGGGATAGGAAATATTGAAGGGCAGAATAATACCTTCATTGTTTTAGGTCGCGACCGGCCAAGCGGAAGACATAAGGGTTATGGTGGCCGAGGAGATTCTCAAGCAGGGGCAATTGACATTGTTGTAGGGAGAATGGGTTCTCGTGTTTTAGAAGTTGCAAAATTACAAAAAGAAAAAGGACCAAAGTTTAAACTTCTAGTAAATCCAAGTTTTAAGTATGATGCGTCAAGAATTCATATAAGTCAAAAAACTGATGTAGATTATAATTTTAGACTCGTCGCAGGAACGATAGGTAGTCCAGCGGAATATAAGCGCCCTACAGCTGCCATCGCAATTAAATCTGATAATATTAGACTCATCGCTCGCGAGGGGATAAAGATCGTAACGATGGGAAAGGGGCAAGTAAATTCTCAAGGTGGCTCCCAGAGAAACGTTAAAGGTATAGATATTATTGCCGGAAATCAAGATACTGGAAAATATTTTAGTCTCCAACCAATAGTCAAAGGCACAAACCTAGTTGGGTGTTTATCATCTCTTGCTACAAAAGTAGAAAAATTAAATGGAATTGTACAGGCTTTAGCCAAAGCACAAAACACTTACAATAAGGCTATTTCAACACATTTTCACCATTCACCATTCTGGGGGGAGCCCACGCTTGCAGATGTCGTTCTTGAATGGGAGGGCACTGCGGTTATGAACGAATATTTTAACCAAATTCAAAGATCGATAGAATTCCATAAGAAAAATATGGCTGGCTGGAGATCCAGTTATCTCTGGTCATGCGGCGGGAATTATATTAATAGCAGGTACAATAACGTAAATTAATTATGTCAGTTTATGATCCGAATAAGACAATACCAATCATAACAACAGATTGGACACAAATGGACGGCAGAAGTAAGCCGTTTTTCCAACCAGCTATCACAGGTTCAAATCCCTTACCTGATAGATATTCGGTTGTTGTTGTTTCACCATTTACCACGACTGGTGGTTCAGAGCTTGATACAAGGCTTCAGATGCAAGTGACAACTGGGGTTAGTAGGATACTAAAATATTATAACAAACAAACAATTGAGGAAATGAACGATCCATCATCCTCTGTTGCGGTCACTGAAGCTTATTCCTATGTTTCAGCGGCGGTTAAAGAAGACTATTATATACCACCTCGCCCGAAGGCAAGGATGAAGGTTCTAATTTCTCTACCTTGTGATAAAATAGACCAAGCACCTGAAAAAAATATAAATTTAAATTCTTTACCGTTGTTCGAAGAATTAGAATTAAATACAAGTCAATTAGAAGAAAAAATCGATATTGCAAACAAATTTATAAACGATTATCATAAAGAGGTTGAAAGATTCCATGGAAAGTTATATGGGATTAATTTGGCACGTGAAAGTACAAAACTTTTATCATTTGTTTCTACATTGAAAAATTTAATGACAGAAAACGATTTTTATTATCACAATGATAAATCTGACTTAATAATGGTTGGTATTGATGAGAATTATCGTGTCTTATATGTTCAAGTTAATGATGGTTCTGGTTTTACTACTCTTTCAAAAGGATTTAATAATTTTTTAGAAAACAAAGGTGTTAAAAATGATAGAACAATTTATTTGTTGTCAAAATTAAATGAAATTGAAAGAATTTTTATTGATAAAACCCCTTTATCTTGGTCGAATTTTTTTAAAAGATTTATCTTAAATCCTCCTGAAATTGATTTTACAAAGCCTCGCCCACAATCTTATAAGGTTGATTCTAAAGTTGCAAAAGCGATTAAAGAGCATGAAGAAAAACTAGCAATCAGTGCTACTGATGAGGCAAAATATGAGTTACAAATGAACTCGACAGAGTTTAGAACAGAACTTTCTAAAGAACTGGAAGCCGCCCAAGAATTTGTCGGGGATGAAATTTTTGGCAGCCTTAACAATTTATCAGAAACTATCACAGAAGTTGATAAGTTATATACTGAATTATTGGGTAAGATTGGACTCAATGAGCTTATTGATTCGGCGCTTGAGTGTCTGGATATTGATAAAGTAGATTATTTTGATATATCAAAAGATTTTTTGAATCTTGCAGACTCGTCACTAGAAGAAATTCAAGCAGCATTTAGAATTCCAACAATTGATTTGCCAGATGACTTTCCCGTTGTTGATTACATGGGTGAAATGATTAAAGAAATCATAATGAATACTTTAAAGACGATTGCTAATACCTTGGTGTCAATGGTCCTAGACATGATAAAGGCATTATTTGATTTCTGTAAGGAATGTTCTTTCATCGATGAAAAAACCGGCGCAAAACGATACGATAATTTAAACTTTGGCGCATTTCCCTCTTTTGGAAATATATTAGGTGCTGCCGTTGCCTCACCCTTGGCAACTAAACGTTTAGCTGCTGCTACCATCCAAGGCTTGGGGATAACATCAGAGTTCGCGGAAGACTCAGAAGCCGCCGCCCAACAAGTTCTCAAGAATAGCGTTAATAATATTGATCAAATATATGACGCTGAAGCAGCGCGAATCTCGACCACACTTAGAACTGGCACTGCGGCTGATGAAATAAGCACCGGGGCCTTGTTTACAGGCACAAGTATGTATGAAGAAATATTGCGCAGGGGAAAACATGGCTTCTGGCAAGGACCAATGCTAACTAAAGAGGACTTAATTAAAGCTGGTTTTACAACAGATATGACTTTGGAACAAATAAGAGAAATAGTCGTTCAGCGCAGCCCTTGGAGTTCAGAGGTGTTTAAAGAAGCTGCCAAAGATCTAACTGGATATCTTGATGCAGTTAATGCAGCAACAACACCCGGCGAGATTGCAAATCTAATGATAGGATGTAATACTTCCTCCGATGTTAAAGAGGTTGCCAGAAACGCTTTGCCAGAATATCCGTCTGTTTGCCTCCTCTTATGCGCTGATAATCAAGACGACACAGATGACAATGTTTCTGACTTATTCGAAACTATCGGAAAATATATGGGCAACAAAGAAATTTTAAATAAGATTTCTGAAATTTCTAATGCCATTCCAAAAGAGTTTGAATGTCTTGATAGCGAAAACGATGAAGATTTGCGTAAATCGTTATTGGGCCAAAAAGATCCTTCAATGACCCGCGATCAGATTGATGATATGGTCGCAAAATCAAACAATCTTAAAGAAAAAAGATTGAGAGATTTAGCCAAAGAACTTAAGAACGATGATTTTTGGAAAGGAAGAATGCCACCAATAAATTGCACAGCGAGTGCTGATGGCACAATTATTCCTGGTCTATCATCAGGCGATCCACCAATTACTTATATGATGATGAAAGAAGCATTGGATGTCCCTTTTGACTCTCTGCATATGACTTTTGTCCGTGACATAAATAAATTTATACCATCTTTATCAGTTCAAACTTCTGAGCGTGTAATCGTCCCCAGAACGAAAAAGGCTACAATAACATTAACTGCTGGTGGGGTAGAAAACCTGCGCGTCATGAATCCAAGATTCGAAAAACTTGTTAGCGAAGGAAGGGTGACGTGGGGATCTTTACCGGCTGGAGCTATAGTTCCTGGGTCTAAAGAACCACCAGATCCAGATGAAGATCCCGATGACTGGGACGACGGTGATACAATTGATTATATTCCCTGGTTGGCAGCTTGGGGGTTTAACGGGTACGCAAATTATATGGGAGCTGGACAATGGGACGAAGGCCAAACTCGTCCAACTGCCAACCAAGAATATGAGTGGGAAAAAGCAAATACATTTTTCTCTGCGTCTTATCAAGAAATCGCAGGCTCAACGTTGCCATCTGGATTTAAAATATCTGGAGGAAGAGAATTTAATAATGTAAAACCTGATTATAGATTGGGTGAGACTTGGGACGACAAAACGCTAAGCAGCGCAGATTATGCCAAATCTTTTGGTTATTCTCCAATACCGGTATATGATTATGATATGGGACAGAGAAAGTTTATTCCTGGCTTAAGGGATACCTATAAAAATATTTGTAATCCTTCCGAAAACCTTTTTAATATTGAACCAGTTACAAATTCGGAACAATCACAATATGTTTTTGTTGTTAGAAACAACCTTATTAAAGAAAGTAATTTTAGTATTGACGCCATTCAAGAAAACTTTAAAAAAGCGGCCAGGGGAGAACTTGGTGGCGAGATTATGGATAATCCTCTAGGAGGCTCCTCGCCAGACCAAGCCCAGTTTAAACTTGATGGCGACCTTTTTGATAAGATCTCAAAATCAATTACAACTTTACAGAATTCAAATTTTGAAATTAAATATTCTGTAGGAAAGGTAAATCCCGGCCACCAAGCTCAGATACCAAATGACACATTCTCTCTTGATTTAAGCCTAATACCTGCTTCCGCTGTTGGCCAACCTTCAGCTACAGCGATCCAACAATTAAATCTTGTTGGTCCGCCCGAGTCTGTGCCACTACAAGAAACAATTCCAGGCCGAGCCACAATAAGGGTGATAAACGATAAATCGCTTGATATTCCTGGTGGCTCTGGACGATTTTCTAATCAAAAAATTGAACCACAAAATGGTTATCTTTATTCTTTTATTAAAGATTCTTGGACCTCCGGCGCAAGCATCTACAGAAACGGTACGCGCTTGGATTCAGCAGAACAACCAGCAACTGCTGATGGCTTTTTGAGCGAACAACAAGGTTCTGATTTATTAAACTTTTTGTGGAATGAAAACTCTTATCAAGAAATGTTTAAAGATTTGTTTTGTAGCTTTACAAATCAAATTAGTGACTCTCCATACGTGAATCTTTTACCCGATGACGAAGGTCGAGGAATGTCAACGGTGCAATTTAATCCAAAAAATATCGTTGGAAAACCCAAGGAATGTAGTCAAACTTTGATGGATATCGATATTGTTAAAGAACGGGTAATTGAAGAATACAATTTATTGAAATGTATTCGAGATTCTTTCCCTGATGTTACTGGCCTAGGAAGTAATAAAAATGTTCCATTTGAGGTTTCTAAAAGAGCTGGAATTGTTTTACTGACAGTAAGGATTCATGTTTTGGAATATCTACTCAGGTCTATATACGGTTTTCATTATTTTGTTCCTAGTTCTCCATCAGATGTTGATCAGACAGCGGTGTATTATGTGTTTAATAAAATAAATGTTGATTTAGCTAATAGATCAATTGGGATTTCATTTTATGAAGACTTCCAAAAAGAAACAATTGAGTTTTATAACAGAAATCATCCAAAATCAGAACGTTTAAGTTTAGATTCAATTGAAACTGGTAATCCGCCGCATTCTTTATTGATTAGGAATTATGTGAATTTTAAACAAGCGATGTATTTTATGATTCGTTTGCAGATTTATTCTGTATCTAAAAGACTCTCTAACCTTGTAGATATTAAGGGCGACGGTTCGCCACATTCCGTCTTGCTCCAACAATGGCTTCCACTGTTAGAACCTCCGAAAAATTTTGGAGAAGCCCGTTTCGCAAACGATGACGGGACAAATAAAACGCTTAAGAACTATGATGAGGGCGCAGGAATCCCAACAGTGGATCAAGAAGTTATAGACTCTGTTTTGAGAGGAGGAGAGCTATCAGAGGAAAGAATTGAATTTATTTCCGGCACTCCAGGTTCAGGAGATACCCCTCGTATGCTTCTTTCTATGAATACTGGGAGATTTTTTAGAGAATATTTTAGTTTCGCGGCTCAATCTGGCGGAAATCAGGGCAGACAAGACGCTGCAAGAACCCATTTTGAATCTGCCCTTAATACTTCATTAGATAATAAAGATTTACTTTCCCATATCAGATCAACAGCAAAGGCGCTTTGGCCTGCAAGCGGAGATAATAATCAACTTCTTGAAAATTGGCATGATGAAGAAATTATGAATGGAGACTTTCCAGGAGGATATACAGCGAGGGAAGCTCATTTGTTCCACCTCCAATCGGCCCCCCACCAATGGCCTTCGACATTTGGCCAACTGTGGTCCGCCACCACCACCGCTGGTTATCTGCCGCGATTGGGCGCAAAGGGTGTGACTCCAGCTGGTCAATTACAGTGGAGATATTGGTTTGGCATTGCACCGCAAGAAACGCACGGAATGGACAGTCTTATAAAATTTATTGAGGCCGCAAAGTTCTGGACTCTTGGCCCAGCTACCATTGCCAACCGCCCCCGCGCTGAAGCAAATTTCGGCTTTTCTTGGGGAAATATAACTCCTTGGTGGTTTCAGACGCACTCTCACAATCACGATTCAAGAATTGGTCGATTTTATTCTGGCCCCGGAAGTTTGTTGTGGGCTCGCTCGAAGGGAGTAGGAGTTTTCGCAGCATTAAAACACGTTGAATTAAATCACACCTCTGGAAAAGAAAACTTGTCATCAAGCAGGGTTGAGTATCTGTTCGATTGGTGGCGATATGTTACTAATGGACTTTCTGGTGGTAGTTGGTATAAACAAGTCGAAGATGCACTTTTTTGGTCTTATGGAAACACAAGAGGCACAGGATTAACATCAGAACAACAACTTTTGCCATATATTAGCTTACTGGATTTAAGCCCAACAATGATTTTAAAAACTCTTGAATGGGAAAGAGATCAATATGAGCTAATGATAAGAGATATGAGAAGGATAAGGCAATCCGCACCAGATGCCCTTTCTCGGCTCCCCGGTGGAGGATATGAATCCCATTATTATGATAATCATGAAGATCTAACAATGACGACAACCGGAACAGCAAGCTTC
>TARA_R110000851_G_scaffold9875_2_pt1 | contig 11965 bp, 15 predicted proteins | sample TARA_R110000851 | Tara Oceans TARA_R110000851 (sample SAMEA4397627) | marine metagenome | biome: Polar Biome; feature: [DCM] deep chlorophyll maximum layer (ENVO:01000326); material: water (ENVO:00002006), including particulate matter (ENVO:01000060) such as... | depth 17 m | reverse complement strand
CGGGCACACAAAGACCGTCGTCGATATTAACCTGATGTAGTCCATTTACAATTACAACATTAGGTTCATTTTCAAACATCACATGTAACTTTTTTAATTCTTCGCTATTTACTGAATTATCACCGTTATTAACAATATAATATTTGTATGGATAATCTACATATCGTTTTATACTTTCATGTATTAGTTTAGCATACTCAACACGTTTAAATATAACAGACACAAAATCTATACAATCTACTTTTATAGTGTTCATGACTTAAATCCTTTTATTGATGAGATAATTAATTGTACATCGTCGTCTGATAGTGATTGGTGTAGCGGAATACATAATGTATGATTGGCGGCATATTCTGTATTTGGTAACTTGGCATTTGAGTTAAAATATTCAACTAAATGTAAAGGGTAGTATCTAAATGTAGTATATATTCCTTTTAAACGTAAATATTTAGCTAACTCATCTCTATGGCTTGTTTGTATATGATACATATAATATGAGCTAGTATTGCCTATAGGTAATTCTAATGGTACATGTAGCCAATCTATGCTAGCTAATTCTTTCGAATACAAAGTATGTATCTGTTTTCTCTTTATTAATTGGGCATCAACTTTTTTCAATTGTTCAATTCCCATTGCGGCTTGTATATCATTTGTTGTAGACCTACGCGATGGCGATGATATATTAAATTCCCACCACTTATCGTCTATAGTATTAGAAAATCCGCTTTTAGATTCTAGACCTAAATATGTTAATTTATCTAATCGTTCTTTATCTTCTAATTTATTGCAATAAATCATTCCACCATCGCCTATTACTAGCTGCTTCATGGAATCAAATGACCATAAACCAACATTACCAAATGTGCCGGTACTTTTCATGTTTACATGGCTAAATGGACTATTAGCGTTGTCCTCTATTAATTTGATATTACGGTGACTACAAAGTTCTGTTATACGTTCTATATCACAGGGTACACCGGCATAATGAAGGACTATTACCGCAGTTGTCTTTTTAGTGATACACCGGTCTATATCTTCAACGCTAGGATTAAGTGTTCTAGGATTTACATCACAAAATACGGGTGTCGCGCCCTTTGCTAAAATAGCGTTAGCCGCTCCTACAAAACTAATAGATGGTAATATTACTTCATCGCCAGGCTCCACAAATAAATCTACTACCTGAAACAGGCCTTCTGTACAGCTCGAGACTGTTAACAAATTATCCGGTGAGGCTAATTCCACTGATGCTCTGGTTGATAACGAAGTGGTGGTAGTCAATCTAGATGCAAATTGTTTTATAAATTCATACGTCTTAGGACCTTTACCTAACCAGTTTGATTCAAATACTTCCTTTATAGCATCGAGTTCTTCTTGGCCTAAAGCTGGTTGATATATATTTATTGGTTTCATATTCTAATATAACAATTTTTTATCAATTATCCTAATTAATCTTCTGGAAATATCTCTATACACAATACATTTACATCATTAACTACAAGCATGGATCCGTCTTTTAATTTCATTTTAGTAAATTGTCCTTGTTTAATAGTCTCTGTCATGACGCCGGCATATGTTCGTTTAACTCCTCCGACAAAGTGTATTATCTGTGTAACATATTTTCCTTGTTCATTAACTGTTGAGTGTAAATTTATTTGTTGCGCGTTCATTATAATCCCTTTATCATTACGTTGTCAGACTCTTGTATGTCTGCATGTGTCCAAAGATTGAACTGTACTTCTTTATGTCTTTCTGTAAATTTATAGAAAAAATCTTTCATATGTATCATATCATGGTCTGAACCTTCCATTCGCTTTATTACAGATTCTGTATTATTTTCCCCTTCAACACGTCCATATGAATTTGTAAAATATCCAATATTATCATAAAAATCCATTCCTACTATATTAACTACATCTACTGCTAAATCATTAACACAATATAGTAATGCATCCATGCCGGCTGATGGCGATGTATACTTATATCGATTTGTAGATATCATATCATTTTTATTTTTATCGGATAGACATTCTACCGGTAGCCCTACATTAATAGTCCCATGGGGCTTAACTTCTTCGACATATGGTAATACAATTTTATCAAAATTATATCTTGAATAAATTTCGTCTGCTCCATAATTTGGCCAATATGCGCCTAGACTCATTACATGTGTTACAGTAGAACAATTTGACACATATGAATGTATATCAGGTATGTTAAGTTCTAAATGAAATGAATTTACTAATACACAATGACTAACTTGTTGTACTTTATTAATGTTTTTTAAAGAAGTGCCGCGGCATAATAATGTTACATGTGATCTCATATTTCTTCAATCCGTTTTGTTTTATCACAAATCAACAAATCATAGTCTGGCTTTTCGCCAACACTTAACTCATGATATTGACAACCCCAAGAATTTAATTGGTTTGTTGTAGTCTCTAGCCAATCTAATTTAGTTACAGCACCTCTAGCTGTCCAATATTTTATATGATGTCCTTCTTCATATAATTTATTTATCTTAGCTATATTTTCCATATTAGGAATTGCATCTGGATAATGTCTTTCTCCCTTATAGAAACATATTGTTTCATCTATATCTACAAATATTTTCATACTATAAAATTTGATTTTCCGCCATCAAAATTAATCGTGACTCCTGTTAAATACTTAATGTTATTTTCGATAATTGATTTTGCAAAATTTCCTATTTCCTCTACCTGGCCTAATCTGCCCATGGGCAATCTTTGTTCTAATGCAGGTATATCACTACATAAGCCTCTTATTCTATCAGTATCAATTGGCCCTGGGGCTATGTTAATTGTTGTGATATTATTTTTTGCTAAATCTTTGCTTAGGCATTTTAATACACTTGTAAATGCTATTCTATATGCATTTGATAAAAGTAATTTCCCATCAGGCTCTTTAATATTAAATGATGATACTAGAAATATATAACCATTATCATTGATTTTCACTTCTTGTAAAATTTTAAGGAAACTATAGAATAACTGGTTATGATACTTATCACAATCCTCTTTTGTAATATCTTTAAATTTTTGTGAAGGCGGCCCGCCAGTATTTAGTACTAAAACATCCGTTGTTGGATTATTAGTTATAAAGTTATTAACACTATCTAAATTAGATGTGTCTAATTCTTTAGTTGAGGTTCTAACTACTTCCCAGAAAGGAGCGATAATTGATGGATGTCTTTTATTAAGAGACTCAATTGAATCTGCTATTCCTTTACCTATACCTCTACTGCCTGCTAATACTATTGCTCTTTTCATTTTATTTTAATTTTCATTTTATTTTTAATTCCGGAACCTATTGCTTTACTAAGATTCTTAAGATTATTTGCGATTGCATGTACATCATCTAATGCTATAGCATGTTTATCATCTGGATACTCAAATCCAGAATTTCCCTTTACATAAAATAAAATATCAGATGGCGTATAACATAATGACATATACAATACTTTATGATCATTACAATGACTTCCATATGATATATCTACATTAAATTTAGATCTTAATGTATCAATTGCACTTAGATTACAATCGTGTACATCATATGATAATTGTGTATGATTTAAAGTAATATTATCATTTTTAAATTTGTCAATAAAATTTTGTATTTCATCTTCCGAACATGTGCCAGTTGATATAATAAGTTTTTTGTTTGTAGATATCAATCTTTCTATTAACCGATCATTCATCATATCATTGCGAATCACCTTGTAAAAATCTACGTCGATTTCTTCAAAATAATCGACCATATCTATATCGGCTATTGCAATGCCAAACTTCTTCCCTGACGCCTTGACTTTTTTACAAATTTTTGCATATTTACGTAATTGGAGGTGTGAATTTTTTAAATAGTATTCTGGCTCTCTTACTTGGAATGTAACTGCATCAATATTAGTAGCCATCAACTGTTCTACATATAAATTAGCCAGAACAACAGATCCTAAATGATTCAAGCCTACTTCTGCGATAATCATAACAACTTCTCCAATACTTTTAAGTCATCTATAGAATCTAATTGATAACTTTGGTCTAATGACATTTCGAATATCCCTATATTTCCGCTATATCTTAGGTTTGTTTTTAACAGCTGTTGCTTTGTTGTTATATAAAATGCGCCATTTTCAACAAATCTCTCTTTAACATCTTGTCGCCTAGGCCTATTATTAATATCCCAATCCGCTGGCGTGACATCCGTATTCCATCTGGGTAGCCAATGTTCTCTATATGCACTAAAAATAGAATCATATTTTGACATCATTGCAAGTCCGGAATTAATATGATTATAATCTAGAAGAGGCGATGTTGGCTGTATGAAAACTAATGTACTAAAGTCTATATTTTCTGCAAAATGAACTAAAGAAGCGTCTGGCATGATGCTGTCATTAGCTAATTCTGCCGGTCGCCACAAAACTTTTGCTCCATATTTTTGAGATACTTCTGCTATCTCAACATCATCTGTACTAACCCATGTTTCATCAACATTGGAATTTTTAGAAGCATTTATAGTATACCAAATCAATGGTCGACCTTTAATAGGTAATATATTTTTACGTGGGATTCCTTTGCTGCCGCCACGCGCTGTTATAACTGAGACTGTTTTCATCCTCTTAAAGTTTTACGTTTGGCTAGCTCACTATCAAATAATTTCCTAGGTCCGGGCATTTCCCCTAGGGATGCTTCTACATCTCGTATACCATGTACTAATTTCCAAACGCCAATTGGTTCCACTGACGCAACATGATCACTTCCCCACATTGAACGATCTAATGTAATATGTCTTTCTACCCAATCCACTCCTAATGCTACTGCAGCAAATGTCGTCACTAAACCAAATTCATGTCCACTGTAACCAATTGGTGTTTGATACTTATCCTGAAGCCATTTAATATAATTTAAATTTAACTCATTAACTGGCGATGGATATGTTGAATTAGTATGCATTATTACATCTGGGTTACATATCTTTACACATTGTTCTATTTCTTCCTCAGTACTCATACCTGTCGATATTATAAGAGCTCCAAACTTTTCTCTAGCGTATTTACATAAGGCATCGTTTGTTATTAATGCTGATGGTATTTTTGCTATCTTAACATATTGAGACATAAAATTCACAGAATCTATATCCCAGACGGAAGCAAACCAACCTATATTTTTTTCTTTACAATATCGATCAATCTCATCATACTCATCCTTTCCAAACTCTACCTTCCATTTATAATCAATATATGACATCTCTCCCCATGGCGTATCTCGTAGCGTACTCTTCTGTGCTTCTGGAACACATGCCTCTGGATTACGTTTTTGAAATTTTACATAGTCACATCCAGCTGATGCTGCTATGTCAATCATTTTTTTAGCAATATCTAGATCGCCATTATGATTTATTCCTATCTCTGCTATAATTTTTACTTTTTTATTCATAACCTGTTGTATCCAAATTTTTAAATATGTTATACCAATGCATGCATAATTTATGAGGATCGTACTCCTCTAAATACTTACGTCTCATATTATCTATAATATAAGAATACTTGTCGTAATTTCCTAATGTTTTTTCAATTTGTTCGACAAGATTTGAACAATCAAAATCATATGGCAAATATGTTTCTTCTTCGTTCCAGACATTTGCACCAAAGTTATACTGGGACATATTTTCTTTACATATAATAGTACCTAACTGCATAGCCTCACCATCTCCTTGCCGAATCTCTCCCATACCGAATGGTGAGATACAAATTTTTGAATTATACAATGTCTGCATATATTCGTTCCATGGCTGGCGGCCTGATACAATATTATATTTTTTTGATAACTTATCTAATTCTTTCCATATTTGCTTTCGATGAGATGTATAATATTTATCATTACGGGCCATATGGTCATAACTTGCATCACCATTACCCGTCCCAAACACTGCACAAATATCTATATTTTTATTTGTATTGGTAGGTAAAAATTTTCTATGATCAGGTATATGACTCATAAAATTCCATCCGGTTAGTTTTATACGATCCCATGTAGATTTTGATATGTCATATGATAGATCTAAATCTGACCCAGATCCCATAAACCACTTATTGAATGCCCTAGGTACTTTATAACGACTACGATCGTAATGAAGTTGTTGTTTAAACAAATATATAGCATTACTTTGATTAAATACCTCATATGACCCCATTAATGAATGTGAATCAGAACCATCAAATAAGAAATAATCTCCATCTATTTTAGATAGAAATTCTAGTCCGGAATCAATACTAGATTCTAATGAAACTTTTTTGTTAATAAAGTCAGACATTCCAATAAATAAATAGTCATAGTCATCGGAGTCTGTAATATCGATGCTATACTCACGTAACATATCTTTAACAAAGAATAACGGACGAAATGATGGTTCGTTCCGGCCTTTAAATGGGTTTAAGATTTTAATTTTTATCATATCGTATCATAAAATGCGTTTTGTTGTTCCTGTCGCCCAATGTCCTTTGGATGATATAAACAAAACTTTTCTTCTGCTGGCAAACTGGCAAATTTAGTATAACCTTTCAATTGTTCATGTACTGGCTTCACCCAATATATCGATTCTTTATTTTGATATATCCTCATTTGCCAATCAGGAAAATTAACCCAACCATCTTCATTTAACTTCCAGCCCCATTTAGCAATATGCCCATCCGTTATTCCAGCAACGGTATTTACTCGAGGAACCCAAAAGGCTTCCGTATCCACATTTGCTTCTAATATAAATGGCAATGCTTCTAGAAGATATTCATTTGGAATTTCATCTGCATCAATTGCAAATATCCAATCTCCGTCACAATTCTTATTCAAATTATTTTTATACGCCGCGAAGTTTTTATCTAGACCAAACGATATAAGTTTATATTCTGCCGCTGGGGTCGATTCGAATTGTTCACATGTATCCCAAACTTCCTTTGTTGCATACTTATCCATTTGGACTACAACTTGGTCTTCTTTTCTTTTATGAGCAAATAGAAAAGTCAATAACTTTTTTACTTCTTTATGCTCATTGCACACTGTTATCGCGTAACTTATTTTCATGGTCTATTGTTTCTTTTACGATAGCATATAGGTCTTCTAACGCTAGTTTGAAGTCATTCGTATCATATATATTAGCATTGTCTACATCCAATTTAGATGTAAAGTATTCTTCATCCTTTCCGGGGATAGGGTATTGTAATCTTTCGTCGCCATAAATAGGAATCACCTTGGCAACTCGCCATTTCAATGTTTCAGTTGTTCCTTCTGGGTATAACATTCCGCCTGGCATTTGCATAAAAGTTGGATACCATATTAGATCAGTCAGCACATCTTCATGCTTAGCAGCTATCATTAACTCAGTTAAATTCTCTTCATGTGAGTCCACATAAGAACTATCTTTAATCAATTGATCTGTAGTAGTATATCCCGACTCCATACAAAGATATGATGTTCTGTTTTCTTTGGGATCGGCCTCAACTACAACACACATATTGCCTGTTATCGGTGATATTTCGTCATACTCTATTTTCATGTGTTAACTTTTTTTAGTTTAGGCAATTTCAGCGTAGGTGTCGCAGTGGCGCCTATCTTTTTCAATTTAGGTAATTTTAATCCTACTTGTTGCGGAACATTTTCTAGTGCCGTATCTACTAATTTACAAAATAGGTCTGACATCATGTCCAACGTAAAGTTATCTTTAACATACTGAGGCTGTTTTCTTGACTTTAATAGATATTGTTTATAATTTTTTACAACATCTTGAATGACCTTAGATGCATATCCATAATCAACAGTAAACCATTTTGTATTTCTCAATAGAAATTTATCAGCTGCTGATGCATGCACGTCTGTCAATGCGCCTGGCAATAATGTACAATGGTCTTTATTCAAAAAATCTATATGACCAGACCAATTTGATGCTAACACAGGCTTGCCGGTGATACTAAATTCTAACAATGGTCGGCCGAAACCTTCGCCCTTAGTAAATGATACCATTGCTTTAATCTTAGGATGATTGTATAATGAATTCATTTCGGAATCTGATAGGTCGCCGTGCATCAAATATATATCAGGTGCCGAGTCGCCATATGGGCTAATAATTTGTTGAATTCTATCCATCATCATATCGCGGTCTATGGTAGAAAATGTCGCAAATGATGTCTTTAATATAAGAGCCGGTCTATTATGTTTTGACTTACGTTTAAATGATTCACAAAATGTTTTGATCATCATTCCCACATCTTTCCTGTCTTGTCCTAAGTCTCCTTTGAGCCAATGGCCTACAAATAAATAACAAAATTCATTTTGGATACTAGACAACTCATCTTTAATTGTTGGGGCTATATCTGATGTTTTGGTATACATATCTAGATCTAGTCCCTCAAATAATACTTTAACTGGAACTTCTAATTTTAATACTCCAATTTTTTGCTTAGTCTTCTCATCATGTTTATCATAGGCCACTTCAGTAAATGATTTTTTAGAATGCTCTGATGTAACTATTAGTAGGTCCATCTTATTTGCGCCTTCAATAAATTCATGACTCACTGCTGTCGTTTCAATTCCAGCAGTCACTCCAATATTATATTTGCCCATTTTCTGAAATTCATTTGGAACTGAAACTTGTATAAAGATGTCAGGCTGACGTGTTATATTTTGGCGTGCAATTCTTTTATCAATTTCTTGATGGTCTTTGTTAGTGGCCTCCAATGCAGTCATTGGCGTTGAGCCCCATGGCAATGATACTATCTGAATATCATATTTATCTGCTTTAATTAAAGCGGTCACTAAATCTCTCGTATGATTTCCATACCCTGATCTTGTTGCTACCGGTCCTTGTACTACTATAAATGGTTTTATCATACTATAACTCCGGGGGTTTCTATTTGTTTTGGTTGTTCTATTTTATATAAAGTAAATTTCTTCCTAGGCATCCAGTTTGTAAAACAATCTTCAATACACTCTGACATTCGACTGCTCATCCCTTTCGCTGACATATTCGATTCATCTCCACAAACCCAATCATGTCCTTCCAGCCCACAGTCGGATCTTTTATCAGGGCTCATTGCATACCAATAATAGATCGCATCAGCTACATCTCTAAAATCTGCCCGGTCGTCAAATATGTATGGCGTCATAGGCGATCCTTGTATCGACCTATTAGATGGGAATACTGGCTTACACCATTTGCCATGGGCTTTATATGTACCATCATGGTTGCTTGGAAACTCTGAAGTGAATTCGATCCATTTGCCATCTGCATCTTCAAACCTACATCCATCTTGTAGTCCTCCAGTGGTATTATTAATAATTGGCGTGCCGGCGTGCAAAGACTCACACCATGAAATACCAAATCCTTCATTGGATGCTATATTAGCCGTTACATCTGACATATTATAATAGAAATTTAATACTCTTTGGTCTACGGGCTGATCAGAAAATAATACTTTATATTTCGGACAAAGTGCATTTTTTACTGACATCAAATTAGTCCCATTATCATCACTGATCTGCGTATGCATTAATAATGCACATCTACTTGCTTGTTCCGGTGAGAGTTTTTCACAAAATGTATTGAATGCTAAAATCAGATCTGCAGGATTCTTCCTTCTTATATTCCTATTGTTCCAGAATACAATAAAATCAACATCATGAGTCCGTTTAAAGTTAGATTGCCACTCATTAAATTCATTAAATTGGGGACTGAGTGCTGTTATAGGGAAGAAATATTTTTCATTTACTCCATGAGGTACCCATTGAACTGCCCATTCTGGTTTTGGAAATTTCTGTAATACATTCTTGACGATATTATTTGTCTGTCTAGATATGTTCATTAATGAATCACATGATTCATAAAATGATTCATTCCAATGGGGATATGGAAGATCATCCCAAATATTATAATACATTAATGGGATATGCTGCCGCAACTCATGTTCTATTTGATATAGCCATTGCCAAAATCTTGGGTCTGTAAAATGTATGATTAAATCCGGCCTTTCAATGTTCATAATTTCTTGCAATACCTGTGCATTGCCATATCCATTAAACGGATATATTTTAACAGATGCATCTTCTACACCAGTTTCCTTTATGACATCTTGACTAATATCAATAACCTTTCCATGGTCTGGATGTTTAATGGCCGCTCCTAACTGAACCCAATCATACTTATCCACTGTTCCTAGGACAAATTCTTTCGACATTGTGCCAATACCCGAATGCATTCGTAGGTCGTCTGATAATAATAGAATTTTCTTCTTTTTCTGCTTGTTAGGATCGATTTTCCTTAACTTTGGTAACTTAATTTGATTCATAAAAACCCCTTATAACTTTAATATAAATATGCTTTTGCATGATTAAACACCCTGTAATGCCTTCTTTTTTTGATTAATTATCCCATAAATATTTATGGAAATGATTATCAAACTCAATACCAAATGACTAAAATTGTCTATGAAAAAATCATATGTAATCCATCCAATATCTCCTACTATCCATGTGACCATTGCCCATGTAAAATTGCTTCTAGCATTTAGTATAAATCCTATCAATACTAATACTGTACTTGCCCACCCTAAAACTTCTATCATGTTACTATTGTTACTGGTTTATTTAATTTCTTTGCTTGTTTTACTGCACTCATTGACCCATCTGCAGACACTCCATTTGCTATAAATGCCATCATGACATCACAATCTCTAGCTATTAACATATTCCTATGATGGAATTGGGATACATGGTATGGCTTTTCATAATATGGCTTGGACATAGCTGAGTGTAAATTTTTAATTGTATGTGCCGGGTTGAATTCTCTATACCTAATTCCAAACTCTAGAGCATACTTCCTTGCATACAAGTCCGCGCCATTCTTAGCGCCTCCTGATATAATGATAAGTTCATCTCCAAATTTCTGCTTTAATTGGAATAGCGTATCTTTAATCTTACGTATGTTCTCATATCCCCTACTACCTATTATTGCTACTTTCATACTTTAATTCTATCCATTCTAGGACACAGATCTGGCTTGTCTCTAAATTCACACCATTTGCAATGCTTATTATTCTTACCTGCAATTGCCGGATACTTCCTATCTAAATTAAATGTACCATCTTTATGAAATGCGGAATCAACAAAGCCTTTAATCTCCGTTGCTAATTTATTTCTGGTTGGCTTACCGCTGGCAGGTGCAAAATCTGTTATACGTTTTTGTGGAAACATTGCTCCTTCAATTAACTTACGTTTAACAATCATATACTTAACATCGATATTTTCTACATCATATCCATATTGTTCTGCAAAGTATTTTTTATATAATACCAACTGAGATGTCTTTGTCTTATCAGCCTTTTGATATTTATTCCAGCCCATTGTACTAGTTTTAATATCAATGATTGTTATTTTATTATTGCGTTTATCTCTAATAACAATATCTAAGTAACCTAACATCATTACTTTATCATTCGTTTCATTAACTGGATGATAAATTGGAACCTCTATGCCAATTAATTCTTCATTTCTACTAGAAAAGTATTGACCGCGCTTTTTCTTGAACCAATCAAGTATTGCAACGCCGTCCTCATAAAACTCTCCTAGTTCAAATTTGTTGGAAAAATGGTTCCCCATCTTATCAACAGCCTCTTTATACAATGTAAACATCTGATCTTTAAGATACTTATTAATGTCAATTTCATCTGCCTTTTTAACAGATTCATTAAACATCACTGTTAAATAATTTTGCAATGTTTCATGGAAGGCTGTACCAAATATGGTATGAATTGATTGGCTAAATGTCCTCAATCCCTTTGCATATGCCAACTCCCAATGCTTTGGGCAGCTAGAATACATAGAAAATTGAGAATAGGAGATCTTTCGTTCGTCCGGCAACGGCTCTCTAATACTATACTTTAAAAATTTATTCATATATAAAT
>TARA_R110000851_G_scaffold74701_1_pt1 | contig 11978 bp, 8 predicted proteins | sample TARA_R110000851 | Tara Oceans TARA_R110000851 (sample SAMEA4397627) | marine metagenome | biome: Polar Biome; feature: [DCM] deep chlorophyll maximum layer (ENVO:01000326); material: water (ENVO:00002006), including particulate matter (ENVO:01000060) such as... | depth 17 m | reverse complement strand
GTATCTTCCATCAATAAATCAAAAGCTTTTTTGCCGTCTGTGGTGTTTAAATATTCATCCATCTGTTGCGCCCCCTCTCTGGTCATGACAACTCCTCCACCATCCGATGTAGTATAGCCAGATATCCTTGATGTAATAAAAGTACCAATATTTGCATTTGACTTTTTTACTAAAGAAGCTATATCGTATTTGTTGCCATCATCTTGATAATTCTGCCAAAGTTGCATTGACGAACCAGGTTTATACTTATGTCTTTCGGTATCAAAATCCGGCATTGTCTTAGTGCCATTTTCATCGACGTTCATCGTTACTAAAAACTGCTCACCACTAGGAGAGGAATAAGGCACGGAATTTTTTAATATATTATCCCCGAATACATTGAGACTTATGTATGTCTCCGTTCCAGAAGCTATTTTTATACCATCCTCACCAAGTTTTTGTCTTGCCTCCTGTTCTATGAAATTTTCTTCCCAGTGCTTAGCCGCGATACCTGATTTGATTATGCTGTCTCTTGAAGTCTGCATATAAGCCTGGTAGTCAGCGAGCTTCCTTTTCCCTATTTTCACATCCTTATAAAACTGCAAAACATCTCTTTTCATGTTATTTGCCTGCATTAAAACAGTCTGTTGTACTGTCTGACTACTATAAGTTTCAGCTTTAGCTAGTTGAGTAAGGATATCATCAGTCTCTGTCTGTATTTTCTTTTTTTTAGTTTCACGATCAGTAGCAACCTTTTTTACGGCTGTAGTGATCTTATCTGCTTCTGCTGAGAAGTCTATCTGGGAATCCTTTTGCCCAGCATAGGTTTGATAGTCTGCAACAGTTTCTTTTCTAGTAAATTCGTTTGCCATAGTACTATCTATTTATATAATTCCAAGACGTCTAAGAGTAGCTAACATATCGAGTTGGGTTTTGTCCAGCTCTCCCTCTGTCATAGCATCAATCTGTGAATCGCGTTGCTTCCCAAATAGAGGTATCAAATCAGCTGATGATGTCCCTATACCCGCTAATCCAGATACCCCTTGTGAAAATGCTGCGGCAGAATTTGTGGCTGCGTCTCTTGCTCGAAGCCCAAAGTCTTTTGCCTCACCTAGATCCATACGTTTCAAATCTTGATTGATAGCAGAGGCGGAGTCAGTTTTCATTCTAGCATTAGCCTCCAAGTCTTTCTGTAGCAATAGACGAGTGTTCTCTGCGCCTGCATTTGCGGATTGCTGCACTGAGCCTAAGCCGGCAGCTAAATTCCTGGCGTCTCCCTCTTGCAGAGCCTGAATGTTTTGTGTCTGCGCCTGAAGGTTGTTATCAAAGGCTGCATCATACGCTTCCGTAGAGACATTTAATCCTGCATAAAGGTCTTTCTCGGCTTTCTTCCTGGCGTTAGCCATAAATTCTTTAGAGCGGGCTATCGCCTCTTCTTCCAGCCTAGACTGTTTAACCGATTGAGCAAAAGATACTACTGAACCTGCTGCCTGCGCTCCTACTCCAATTGCTGCTGCTGTTTCTAATCCCATTATAAAGTTTTTATTAGTTCTGTTATAGATGTACTGCCCTGTTTATAGCCTAAATTTTTATAAATATTTATTAGAGGCTGGCTTGTATTGTTTGCGTACATATATTGTTTTTTTAATCCTCTTGCGTATTCTGTAATAGTATTAATCAAAAATTCTATTGCTTCTTTTCTATTAGTTCTATCGGTATAATTTATATTAGAAATAATCCAATCACACCATGCAACGCTTGAATTGGTATCGTACAGAAACCCTGCTACAATTGCGGTATCACCATCGTAAACGATATATCCGCCTGTACCATTATTTGGCAAAAATTCTCTTGACGGAGGGCTGGTCCAATTCCACTCTTTCCACCACTTACATAAAATGTCTTCGTAATCCTCTTCTTTTAATGGTCGTATATCCAAATTCATGCTACAAATATAACGAAATTCTATGGATAACTTTTCATGACGCTGCTGCCTACGGAGTACATTTCAACGGGGCTTGTTGAATCGTTTTCTAGCTTAAATTGCAAATAATATCCTCTCGCACCATGGGACTCGGCCTGGCTATTTTTTATAGACATAATATATTTCCCTACCGTGGGGACTGTGTCTGTTACATTAACTGTAACGCTTAAAGGGCCTACGGCTGTAATCGCTCCGGCTAAGACAGGAGCTGTAGTCGCTGTCCCTGCGCCGTCTAAAGTTACAGCGTATATTAAGTCCCCTATACTAACGATAGACCCAGGGAAGACGGTAAACTCGATTAAGGTGGCTGCTGCCGCTCCTGTGACTGCGCTACATATACCGATACCGTTGGCTGAGCGCATCGACCAGTTTACTGTGCCGACATTTGTTCTGATAAAACTAAACCACTCGCCTTCTTTCTGCTCAAAGTATGTCTCTAGCATAGACCCAGGGCGACCATCTGTAAGGTCGGTAGTTAGTTCCGTACATGCCCATCTCGCTTCGTTGGTGTCTGCAACAGTAGTAGTAGACTCATACGATAAGGTCTTAAACAGCTTAATGCTTACTGAGGGCTTCGGATTAAATACGCTTGTAATAGTAGAGCTATATGTCGCTCCATAATAGCTGTTGCGTGTCTCATTAGTATTATGCCTCCATAGATTGCCTGAGCTAAAGCTATAGAAATAACTATTCATTCCAATCATATAGTCAGGGAAGTAAGAGTAGAAAGAAGGCCACCCACCAATCGACTGGCCCTCCATCCTTCCTGTTGAATCTGTGTTATATGATAATGTATAGTTTGGCATTACTTTTTATTTTTATATTAATATCACGCACAATGAACAGCGTCTCCACAGGAATATGCCGTAGCGCTATATAACGTAGCGTCTGCTGTGCCTCCTGAATTTATGTTTGTTACCGTACCACAGTATATCAATCCAGCACCGGGAGTACCCACCTGGTATTGGACAACATCTCCTAACGCGAAGGGGAAGCTGTTAGCCACCGTGTACGTTGACGCGGTATCACAGTCGTCAATGGTGTAGTTTGCAGTACACCCTCCTACTGATACCACGACACCACTCCTCACGCCTATATATGTGCTGTTGCCTATGATATAATATTGTATTACGGTGGTGTCATTCAAGTATACGCTTCCGTTAACATCTTCAAATACCCAATTGCCTATCTCCGGAGTGGTATTGGTAGCCACCGTAAACGGCACCGTTGTACCGGTAGCGTTTTGTATGAAGTAATATGAGGTGGTAGCTGCCGCACAGGTGATCGTAGACTGCGCTACAGAGGCGCTAAACGTCGGCAGAGAGGTAGGGCATCCTATCTCCCACGCAAACGAGGTGCTACATAATGGAGCATATACTTTTAAGTTGATATTGGTAGGTGTCACCGATGCTTTAGGAACAACCAAAGTAAATACCGGAGAGGGTATAGTGCTTGCATCAGAGCTGTACCCCACCTGGTTGTCCACCACCGTCATACCTTGATAGGTACCTTGAGCGGTGTAGTTCCCTGAAATCAAGGAGTAGTTCTGAGGCTTGTCTCCTTGGACACAGGAACCCCCAGGAGTGTTGGTATAGCTGCCTACCAAAGCGGCGTTCTGGTTACCTACATACGTCGGCAGTCCGGACGCCTGGTTTAAGATGCCTGCGTAGTCTACGGTTGCTCCAGCTCCATCCAGCAGGACCACTCCGTTATGGTTGTTTTTAGCAGTCAGCCTGTTATATATGACACCATCATAGGTGGTCAAGACACCGTCAGGCACGGAAGTCCCCATATAGAAATATAAGACCACAGCACCCGTGGTATTGTCTAGGTCGATGTCAGAATTAAATATCCCGTTTCCGGCAATAGCCGACAGAGACACCCCTGATCCACACTGCACCGAACAGGCAGTACATGCCTGTGCATTTAGCAAAACACCGTTTAGCTGCCTTCTAACTGTCTGACCCTGAGAGTAATACCCGTCAGGCGCTAATGTTGTTAAAGTTGCATCTGTATATAAAGATGATGCCTGTGAAAAACTCGTTCCATCAAAACAATACGTTCCTATTGATGCCATAATATTATATTTAACAAATTACTAGTTCGGTTACTATTCCGCTATTTCCTATTCTTATATACTTATTAGCCTCGGACTTATAATATCCCGATGGCAGCGGAACCGCCTGGCTACTAACGCATATTGGAGAAGAGTATACAAAGCTACCGACTACTGGATAGACCCCTGTGCCTGTATGGTAATAGGTATTAACCAATGGCTGGTTACAAATTATAGAAGAGTCTTGCTGAATGTTACTGCAATTAAAAGATACACAAGCAATAGTGCAGTCACAACATGCTGCAGCCGAATCAGAAGCGTCATAACAGAATGTCTGACATGACGTAATCCTATAGTCATAGATTAAATACAGATACTGATTTCCAGCAGGTAACGACAACGATGAAATTTTAGCCTGGTATAACCCCGTTGATGGGTTAGTAACGCTTCCGTTTGCAATCGTTGTTGACGCCGCTAATAATGAAGATATATCTGCCTGATTGTTAGCATATAAGGTGCTGCTGGATAAGTATTTAAAATTATCTTGTGGATACTTCCACTCGTAATCATCAAAATTTATTTTGTTAGACCTCATGGTTAAGTCCACTCCGCTCAAAGGAAACACCCCTAAAGACCGGACTCCCACCTGGGCATCGTAAGTAGATGCAATAAGGTTGGAGTTTCCAAACTTACATAAGTCGCTATCTACAGGGCTTATATTGTTTGAATTCTCCCAAAAATATTCTGCATGAATATATTTGTTGGCGTTAGTCTCTGAATTGATAACTACTTTTACAACTGTAATCTCTGACTGATCCGGGCAGCTGTAGCTTACAACAAATGTTGAAGCCACATTGACGGCAGTCACCGTGACCACTGCGTTGTTTGGAGTATTTAATGTTTTAGACCAGTTGTATGTTCCTGTTCCCGTGAGGGTGCCGCTTGTTACAGAAGTTCCGTTCCATGCTACAGTAATTGTAATTGATCCTATACTGACGATATATCCTATCGGAACACTACCTATCACATTTCCGTAATCTACGGTAGAAGAGAAAGATTCTCCGGAAGGCAGGGCAGACTTACTAATCTGCGCCCCGCAAGCAACAATCTGAGTAGGCATCGGAACAGGCGTTTGGTTCATCGACAACACATACTCATTCATATAAGGGTCGAAAGCCCCGAGCTTTTGATTATTTAAATTATCATAAAACTCCTCTCTAAACCAAGACCTCATGCCTGACTCAGAGATAACAAATAATTGATCGCTCTGTCCGCCCTTGCTTTCTCCGGTTAATCTTAATACCGCGCCTCTTTTAGAGTCTGTAAAATACACGTTGTCGCCATGGGAGATAAAGCTCTCTGGGTTAAAGCTGACTCCATACTCTTCAAGGCGAGCTATCTGTGTTCCTAATATCTCAGGGATAGATGTTATAGCACCACCGCCAACAGAGTCAGATAATAAATTCTTACTTAACAGAACATAAGATATTCTGTCTTCCTGTAAAATCAGCACATCGGTCTTTCTTGAGTGCAGCTTCTGTATAGGGCCGTAGGATGTCTCTAGGTCTTTGAAATTTACTAAACCTAAGTTAAACTCATTTAAGTTGTTTATTCCTGAGTTGCTGCTATAGACACCACTATAGGTGAGTCCTTCAAATCTATCTGCTTCTTTATAGTCCTGGTTAGATACCGCCAGCACCCTTTCTCCTAGCTGAAAGCTTTTAGCCGCCAGCTGGTCTTTTATCTTATAGCTCTCTACGCCATTTCCAAAAGTATATACGTCTGCAAAATCTAAATTAACGACAGCATCCTGAGTGCTTGTCTGGTCTTGGTCTCCAAGGTCGATGTCTGTCCCTGAAAGGTGGTTTCCGTTAGCGTCTATATCGAACATCTGACTTGAGTCGTAATATAAATCTGGATTTGCATCTTGAGGGTCAGACTCAAATACCATTAAAGTATTTGCTCTAAGGACTTTAATATCCACCTCAATAGTAGACTCCTGATCCGGGAAACACCCTGGGATACCACTGTTTACACCAAAATATAAAGGTGAGGTAGCATCTCCCTGGACAGCCTGAGCGAAGCCTATTCCTATTTTATGTATCGCACATGTAACATTCCCCGCAAAATTATATGGTACAGAAGGTACAGGAACGGTCGGAGTTGTATATGCGGAATAATAGACTCCTCCATCCGGAACTCCTCCAAGGTCTCCCGGAGAAGCGGTGGTAACATTTATATTATCTCCGTCATACCATTTTTTAAAATCGGTATAATCCTGACTTGCAATATAAGTTTGCTCCCAGAGCCACTCTTTTGCGTTACATCCAATTATCCGATTTTTTCTACTTGCTCTGATAGAAATTCTAATAACAGACGACTCAGGGATGGTGTAGTTTGTTGTTCCTGTTATGACCCCTGCTGTATATTGAGTGGTGAAACATGGGTACCCGATACTTCTTTGTGCTATTTGCCCTGATCCCGCGCATCCAGCCTGTATGCTAGAAGCCTCCTGGTTTCCTTCCTCTATGACCGAATCGTCAGGGATAGAAATATTAAAGTTCTGATTTTTAACATTCATATATAGCCCTGCCAGCTGACTGGTGTCTGCAAAGCCCGGCTCTCCGGCATCTGCTAAAAAGTCAGACGACTCTGCTGTCACGTCCAAAACATTTACTTTCTCTACCCTGGTCAATGCTCCGCTAACATCTGCTTTAACGATTAACGTCTCTCCTTTTATTACCTTGTTTGCATTGTCTCCTTCTAACTTAAAGAACACCATATTATCACTAGGCCTCACATAATAGAAGTTGCTAAAAATAGTATTGTATGTGCCTAAACTCGGTTTAAGAACAAACTTATATTTCTTTGCCCAATAGGGGGCTATACTGCTTATTTGAACCTGAATAGAGTTTATATTGACAGAGTCTTTAGGCTCTATATATACAGTATTATACTCCGACACTAAGACCGTAGAAGACCTCGCGTAATCATCCATGTAAACAATTCCGGCCTCATAATCTCTATTGCTATGTAGGCTGCTTGTGTCATTATCTGAGGAGAAAAAAGCATCCCCTGAGACAAATCTAAAAAACTCAAACATATTTGAGGTAACGGCTCCGTCAATATTTTGATACTGCATAGCAATAAGCTGTATCTCAAAAGTGTTTGACCCTGGAGTAACTCCTGTTAAAGCAAATCCCTGTTGCGCCGTGGCATCTGTGATGCTGCTATTGAATTTCGTAAACACACAAGAGTATGCCGGAGGCGTCAGCGCGTTATTAAATATATCGGTTAACGAGTTGCCTAAATCAGCGGTGGCTAAAGGCTCATACCTGCCGTCTGCTAAAGTTCCTGTTCCTATAGCCTCTTCAAACTGAGAAGAAATCAGAAAATCGTAAACAGTAGTATAGTTCTGGTCTAAGGTTATGGTGATAGATAATGAAAACTCAGGAGTGCTGAAATCCACATTAGATATATAGCATGCCGTGGTGGTAGTGCCTGTTATTTTAGAGCTTTCTATATTAAAGCCCATAGTTATTACGGCTCCAGTTAATAATTTACCTACAAGATCGGTGAAGTCAAATGTTATCTTAGAGTTAGCTATAGCCTCTGTAGTCCCTGAAAGGGTGTATGAAACCCCATTCCCAGGCGCACCTGCGGGGAGTGATTTAAGGTCAATAGACGAAGGGATATATCTGGTTGCGTAGTCTAAAGAAATATTTGACCCCGTAACGCTGCCTCTTTTAAAGTCATATCCATCTGTGAAATTTCCATAGATCAGTCTATTGCTCATTATCGTTTGAGCCTTCGCTAGACGGGGGACGTTGTCATACTGCCTTAGAAGCTCATCACTGCCTAGGGTAGTATATATCTTGCTGTTGGTGAAAGAGTAGGTCTTAGTGGTGTTATCGGCCCACCCATAGTCTTCTTTTTTAAACCGTTCTATTACAAAAATAATGTTAGAGCTTGTCTCTTTATATAGCAGGTCTATCTCACTAACCAGACTACTTCCGGTGCTGAAGCCTATAATCGCACCATTATAGCGATTAACCATTCCTGTATTTAGATAGTTTCTTGTATCAAAATTAAATTCGCTTGCTGAAAAAGCAGGCTTAGTAAATAGAGACGTGGCACTATATTGGTTGTCTAAATACCTATACCTGTAGGCGAAAGATATAAACCTCTCTTCCATGTAGTTCTCGTTGCCCGGTAAGGTCACTAATTCTACTGTAGGAACAGTCAGCGGAACATTGCTGCCCACGGTATCTTCAAAGCCCGGGGGCTTTACGATAACGCTTATAGCCTCTTCTGTAAATTGGTCTACGTTTGCTACGGGGGCTACATAATTTCTGGTAACATTTATTACGCGAGGGGGGTTAACATCATCGGTAAAAAACAATAGCGTAGCATCTACTAAATCTATACCTGTTATTAGATAATTAGGGTTAAAATTTAAAACTGATGTTGAGACCACATGGTATTGAAGGACCTGACTTGTGGTGTTAAAAGAAATTATGAGGTCTACCTTGCCTCCTGGAGCAACTGTATTTGCTGAGTCATGGACAAACCAATAGATGGTCTCTCTGGCGCCATCTTCGTAGGCTCCTATGCACTTTGTCGCAGCCGATAACGCAGACCCCCCATATTCTAGGGTGGTCAAACGATCGTTGCCTTTAGAATTCTCAACAGCCCCTACTTCCGTAGACTCTGTGGCCCCTAACCTAATATTTAAAGCGTCGATATATTCACCGGGAGGAAGAAGTCTCTCATCCACGGATTTATTCATCCTACCTACAATAAAATTTGTTGTAACTATTGGCATGCTATTTTATCCATTTATTCTGACCTCTCATATTCATCAAGAGTCTGCCAGGGTGTATATTACTTAGTCTTATTTTCGCATTCCTCAATAGAGAAGACTTGTCTTTTCTTGACCTATTAACAACATATTCTGTTATCCCCACTCTAGTGTTTAAAATAGAGTATTTTATATAGGCATATATGTATTCTTCAAAAAGTTTATTAAGATGAACCTCTGAGTCTATACCGGACTCCATGCCGTCTGAGACGTACTCTAATACCACGGAAGAAGACCCTAATATATTGCTGAAGTTTATCACCCCTGACTGTTTATTGATTGTAAACGTAGGATTTGCGTTTGCTGTCTCTGTATTTAATCCAAACCTCGCTCCTACGGCGTAGTCAAAATACCAGCTGCCGCCGATGCACCACCCTTCTGAATTGTTGTAGGGGCTGCTAGAGTTTAGATATATGCTCTTGGCTGATGCAGTCATCTGGTTTAGGTCCAGCTCCGAATCCTGTGGCTTCAGGGCGTTTCCGTCTTGATCAAACAATACATTAGAGCTGTTATCTTGTAGGTAGGCAGAGGCCCAGTTTGTCTGTATGTTCTCTGATAAAGGATATAATGTCCCATCTCTAAACTGAGAGATACGAACCCAATTCACATAGTCCGGAGGTAAAACAAAACGTAGCTGATTGCTAATGTCTAGCTGAAGAATTTTAATCTCCTTCATAGCATCGTAATTCAATTCCTGTATGCCTCTTTTAGCATGGAATAAAATCTGATATCGCTCAATGTTATTGATAAGCTCATGGTTGCCCTGATACATTAACATAAAATTATTTACTATATCTGCTAAAGAGACAAACTGATATGACCCCCAGTTCTTATCCGTGGGGGCGGTGCCTGAATTTTGATAATATGCGTAATCTGTTATATATGCCATAATGAATATTTTATTGTTTATCAGCTGCTATTGTTGCTTGCGCGAAATTATATACCGCCTCTTCTCTTATCTCCACTCCTATATATTGACAGATTTTAGCTATTAAGATAGGCTCATCTGATAGGGGCAGCTCAAAGTCTTGATAGTCAGCTTGTGTGGCATCGAACAAAGGCTCCCCTCCAAGGAGCTGGGCGTAGGTCCAATTAGGCGCGTTAGGGTACCTGACATATTGCGCGAACATTGTCCCTGGAGTTGTTAATGTTGTAGGATAAATATTTGCTGTGTTACCCATAGCAGTGTTGGTGGCATTCCCTAACACATAGGCAGGATACCCTGCTGACGGAGAGGTGAGGGGTGAGGAGTTTAAGTAAAATATTTTATTTTGGTTAACTCTTTCTACCTCTACTATTCCGGTAGCTGATACCACAACATAGGTGTTCCCTATTGTCCCTGCCAAAGAAAATATACTTTCTGTCAATGTCAGCTGGGTATTGCTGTCTACACTCACGATATAGGCACTCTGGCCGGCTGTAAGGCTCGTAGAGGACGTTGATGATACCACCTGCCCCGCAAGAATTCCGCTCGTTACAAACGTAGCATTTACGTCTGTTAAAGTAAAGCTTCCAGCAGCTGTAGTCGTGCTTGTCGTAACGACTGTCGGGTAGTAATTAATTTTATTTATCAAATAATAATTACTCGGCAAAGAGAATAGGTTTACTCCGTTATTTACTAATGTCTGCGTCTCGGAGAAGCTGTCTATTACTTCTTCCAGTCCTTTGGTAATATCCGCATATCCGCTGCCTGACTGCCGTAGGTTTTCTCTTACCAGCTGATTATTATATTGATTAAAATAATCCTCAAACATATCCATCTGAGCTTGTTTGGCATATAGATTAAAATCAGCCGGAGAAATATACCCGTAGTTGTTTTTATTTGCTATAGCCAACACTGTATTTCTTACATCGTTAATAGGCATAATTTATTCTTTTTACAAAGATAACAAAAAAAAAGAGGCTACTTTTTTTTAGTAGCCTCTCTTTAATTATTTAATTAATGCTGTTATGCATTAACGATACTTGTTACAGCTTTTGGAAGACTTATTTCAAAATAAGGATTCTGCCAAGATGTAGCTAATGCTGTTTCCATATTATCTAATATAGAAGTGTAAACATCATGGGCTACTTGAGCCGCTGTTGTAACTGTTGTAGTAGTTCCATCAACATAGTCAATTGTAACTGTTACTGCCGTACCTGATCCTGCCGTAGCAACCGCTTTAACTCCGTCAAGACTAATCAATTGACCAGTAATAGGAGCATTTGTAATTTTAAGAAATTTTGCCATTTTATAAAAAGTTTATTGAATTCGTAAAAAAAAGAAGTTCTTTCCTCCTAACCAAGTTGCATTAGTTACTGAGGCAGAAGGATTTAACACTCCTGGAAATTCATAAGTTACATCCGTCCATTCTGTTTGCAACGAAGCCACTACAGCGTCTTGAATTGCAGATCGCATAAGTGAATTAGCCCCAATTGTAGAAGAATATGCATAATCAATTCTTCCTATTGCTGTTAAAGCTGTATCGTATGTAATGTTATTAATAGATGATGTAGATGATGAATTTGAAACATCTGCAACACCTGCTGATCTTACTATTTTATTGTGGTCATTAGCTCCTTCTTTGTACACAAGGTAATTATCGGTATTAACAAAAATATCATCTGCTACACCAAGTTGGTTTTTAGATACAGAAGTAACCGTAGTTACAGCTTCTCCTGTAATATCTCTAATATAATCTCCTGGATTAACGCCAGCTGAAATAAAATTAACCGCAGCATTACTGTCTACTAAGTATCCAGCAGATGTAGCTGAAGCTGTACCATATTGTAAAACTGTGTATTCTGGCATATAGATATAATAACCTACGCCACTTGGAATTCCTGTTCCTTGATCAGCTGTAACACCAATAGCAACTAAAGTTAATACGGTATCTGTAACAACTGTTACTAAATATTTTTCTCCTCCAACGCTGGCGTTGGTAGTTCTATCCCACACAATTGAATTTACTAAAACACGTTGTGTAAAAGTAGCGGCAGAATCAGTTAAAGTTAAGGCAGCAGATCCATCTGCTGTTGAAGTTCCTGTTGATACAACGTCAAGTTGCTTAAAATTTATAAATTTTTCCATTGTTTGATTCATTATACTTGTGTAGATA
>TARA_R110000851_G_scaffold43535_3_pt1 | contig 11990 bp, 17 predicted proteins | sample TARA_R110000851 | Tara Oceans TARA_R110000851 (sample SAMEA4397627) | marine metagenome | biome: Polar Biome; feature: [DCM] deep chlorophyll maximum layer (ENVO:01000326); material: water (ENVO:00002006), including particulate matter (ENVO:01000060) such as... | depth 17 m | reverse complement strand
TTGAGCACCACGTGTAGAAGCGTCATTTAAGTATTTCCAGTCAGTTTTGTAAAAATCATAAGATCCTCTACGGAAACCACTAAATCCAAGATTTAATGCCATTTCTTCAGAATTTTCAAATAGACCATAAGCTGTTCCACCACCTACTCCTTGAGAGACGTTAGAAAGCATGTTGTCAAATTCCAATGAAGTAGATCTATTTAAGAAAAGCATGTTCTCTTCAATAGCTCCTTGAGTATCTAAGTTTTTAAGAATCTCATCAAAGTCATCTAAACCAGAAGCTCCAGCAAATCCAATCTCCACATTACCTCTAGCTTGTACAGCTTGAAATAAACCTTGAGTACCTTTGAAACCAGCGGCAGTTGCAGCAGATCCAGCAGTAGCAAGATTACCTTCTACACATACCATCTCTAGATAGTCTTCAAAGCGTAAGCGTGTTTCAGATTCAGCTTTTAAATACCATAGGTAACCTGTTGTTCCATCTTCTGTAGCAACTTCTACCCAACCGATTTGAGCCATATCTGAACCGTTTATTGTATAAACGTTACGGATGATAACTGGTGAGTTAGCAAATTGAGTGAATGTTGGAGTAACAGTAATCTGTGGTTGTAAAGCCGTGTTGTTAACTAAAGCTCCAGCACCTGCATTTGCAGTGGCAGCACCTTTAACAAATTCTGAACCAAATACAAAGATCTTAACAATTCCAGCTAGTGAAGCTGTTGTAGCTGTTGTATAAGGAGCAACGGTTAAAACACCGCCACCAACACCAGTTGTAGCTGTAACAATACATTTAAGTTCATTTCCAGCGTTGTCCATTGCAACGATAGTTTGACCTGGGCCAATAACACATCGTGTAACACCTGGAGCAGTTGGAACTGGTACTGTAATTGTAGAAACACCACCTGCGATAGCATTAACACAGTTAGAGTAAGCTATATGTAGTCTGTTTTGCTCTGACCAAATAACTTGATCTGAAGTCATTGGCATCTCTGCCCCTACCATACGTAAAAAGCCTGATAACGTTCTGTTTCCATAACGCTCAACTTCTTGTTCGTATACTTCTGGTAAGTATTGTTGTATAAAGTCATTAGCACCCCCTGTGTTAAATGCAAGGTATGCGTTTGCTAATAGTTGCTGATTAGGAGCAGGAACTATAGCACCAAATTGTGGTATTAAACTCATTTTTTTTGTTTTTTAATTAAATGTTTTTTTACTAATTTTTAATTTTGTTGAATCCAAGCCACTAATTGATTTTACTCTTAGTCCATTTACAAACACTTCGCCTGAGGCTACTTTCCTAGGTTCTGTACTTATGTTTTTAGACTTTGCCATTGTATCTTTAATCGCGTCAGTTTTACCTTGTTCATAAAAATGTTGAGCAATAGTATCAGCATTTCGTGCTGCATATAAAGCTTTGTGATAACCTTTAGCGTCATTGATTTCTCCTTTTTCGTTTAAGAACGTCTTAATGAAATTAGATATATCGCCTTGTTGGTCAGCAACTTTAGCAGGGTCTTTTACTCCGTATCTGAATTTTTTATCTCCTAATTTAAAATCAAAACCTTTGAATTCATCGTTGAGAAGGTTGTTTGTACGTTGTAAAAAAGCATCATGCTTAACTTTATTTGCGTCTTGGTCTTCGTTGTATCGGTTGAAAAAGTCAGTAGCTTTCTGTTGGTCTTGAGTTACGCCGGGTCTCAACTTGATTTCTTCGTAATATTTACTCTTAACATCTTCCAAAAAACCTTTGGCTTTAGCAACTTCTTCTTTATAAGCAAGTTTTTTCTTTCTAATATCTCTTGCTTCGTCTAGTTCCTCGTCAAACGAAAAAGAATCTTCAATAACAAATTCTCTTTCTTCTTGATCTAAATGAGGTCTAGCTTTTTTATAGTATTCATGTAATAGAGCATCGTCATTTATATTACTATAATCTGCATTCAAACGGGTGTAGTCCTCAATGGTTCCACCTGTTTCCTCCATAAATTGAATTAATTTTTCTATATTTTCAGGAAGTATTTGTTTTTCAACTTCACTGGGTGTTTCTTTTTGTTTTGATATATCTTTAGCAACAACATCTTTAGTGTCGTCTTCATCAGTTATTAACTGTAAAGGAGAATCTACCTTTTGCTTTTCAGCAACATTTTCATCGGACTTGATTTGTACTTTGTGGTCCACTTCTTGGCTAGGCTCGGTAGGTTTATCCACATCCACTTCCTTTGTTTCTCCGACTTGAATGGCATTTGTTTCTTCTTTTTTAGTTTGTTTAGATAAATCTAACTTAGCAATAGTGGGTAAACTTTCTTTACCAAGGTTTCTCATTTTTTTTGCTGTAGATATTTTAAATTCTCCTTCTTGAGCAACCGGAGTTTTTTCAACAACTGTTACTTCTGGTTCTTTTACTGCTTTTTCTTTTTTTGACATAATATGATAATATAAAATTAATAGTTATTTTTAGGGATTAAAACTTTCTAATCCAAATCCATCTAGTGAATCATTTTGAGATTCAAAATCTGTAGGTAATAAATCGTTTTGTCTTTGATCTATCATTTTACTCTGCTGTGTTGCTTGCATTTGAGTTCTCTTATCTTTACGATCTTCAATCTCAGCTTCTCTAGTATTAGAACGTTGCATTTCCATTTGTGCTAGTTGAATACTATACTGAAACTCTTCTGCCATTAATTGTTTTTTAATTACAGCTTCTTGTTCCATTCTTTGTATCTCCATTTGAGATTTAGCTTGTTCTATTTGAATCTCTGTTTGAGCTAAAGCTTGACCTTTTTGTACTTCTGCTAATGCAGCTTTTTCTGCTGACTCAGCATTTGCTTGAGCTTGTGCTTGTATATTTTCTAGTTGAGCAGCTCTATCAGCTTCTTGTTTTTTCTTTTGTTTAGACTTTAATAGTTGATTAGCTAGTTTAATATTTCTTATTTCTCTTATATCTATAGCATCTTCTAAACCTATGTTACCAGCTTGTAAAGCTATTTGTATACTTTTTTCTAATTGAGCTTTTTCTTCTTCATCTGGTTCTAGCTCTAAGAATATTCCAAAGTCATGTAAGTGTAAAGTTTCTAGTTCTGTTAAAGCAGCTACGTTAAAACTATTAATACTTTTTATCAATGAATCTCTAGTTAAAGGAAAAGAAAGCATATCAGCAGCTCTTAAACTTATATTTTCACAAACTCTAACTGTCATGTACATTAAAGACTGTAGTATGTGTCTAGTTGCTGTGTTAGAGTTAGCTGCGGCTAGTTTCTGTAAACCTACTAAAGCATTTTTATCTGGAGTACTTCCATCTCTAGCTTCATTTAAACCTGTCACATCTCTTATCATTTGTAAATAATACTGATAAGTCTGTATCATTGCTTGTATCTTAGATATACCTGAAGAGCTTTGTAACTCTTGAATAGGCACTTTACCTCTGTTGCCTTCTCCATCTTGAGTTAAAGATCTTCCAACAATACTACCAGTTTGAAAGTACATGTTTAAAGCTTCTGAAGGATTGTAATTAGTTCCATTACCAAGATCAACTTCTGCTAATCCATCTACGTCTAGATATACACCATCTGGTACAATGCGTGATAACACTTGCTGTAGCTTTAAATGTGTTAACTGAATCATATCTGCAAAACCTACCGTTTTACTAACTAAAGACTCTATTCTACCTTGATACATTCTAGGTGAAGTTATGATATAATTCATATTAACCTTAGTAGTGTCAGCAGTTGGTCTTGTCATATTTTCAGACAATTTCCATTCAAGCATATTATCTCCAAGGCCTAGAACCTTAGCACCTGTATATAATACCTCAATAGATCTTGACACTCTTTCAAAGTTATCACTAGGTTGTGGGTTAAAAGTATCTGGTTTTTCTAAAGTTTTTTCTAAACCTTGTTCTGTTTGTTTTATTTTAAATACTTGGTCGTGGTATGTTTTGTATTCAAAAAATAATATTTGAACTAAATCCTGCTGATTTTGTCCCCACCACGTATTTGTATAAGAGTTTCTTCCTGGGTACTTTTGTATTTCTTCTAATTCTTTATTTGTAAGATTTGGAAATTGTCTTTTTACTTCTGATAAAGATAAGTTTTTTACTTCACCTACATAGTATATGTCTTCAAAATTAGGATCATCAGTGTAAGAATAAACTATTCTTGCTGGATCTACATATTCAACTGTTATTCCTTCGGATAAATTAAAGTTAGTTTTAACAGCACTAATACCTAAAACAGCTAAGTCATATGCTAGTTGTTTTTTTGTTTCATCATATTTATTATAACTCAATACATTATCTATAACTTCTTCTTCAGCTATTTCTATAGATTGTTTATAATTAAGTTGCATGAATAAATCTAACTCTTCTGGATTTTCAGGTAAAGCAGATGGATCACTTGATGCGTAAAAGTTTCTACCTGTTAACTGAGTTAGTTGTTCTATGCTTTCTTTTTCTTGTATGTCTCTTAGAGCATTACTAGCATAGTCAGTTCTTTGTTTTATACCAAATGGATCAGTTGCAAAAGATTTAATTTCATAACCTTTTTCTGTCATACCATTAACTACTATATCTACAAACTTAGATAGCACGGGTACAGGTGACCAGTCTAAATTCAAGTAAGATAAATCACCATTTATAGCTAATTCATCTTTATATTTCTGCACAGGTTGTTCACCTCTAGCGTATAGTTTTAATCTGTTAAAATTTTGGAAGTTATTAATAAATCTATTTTGACCACTACTGTTCCTAAACCACTCATGTTCAATGGCTTGAGCAACAGCTAACCCATATTCAAAAGAACTTTTTTCTGCTTCAGGTACAACCTGATCCGGAAAACTACTATTATAGTTAATGTTAATCATTTATTTTGATTATTTTTGAATTTACTCCCTCGTTATTATATCTTTTTAAACCCAAAGGAACAGTTGTCATAGTTCTTTTTGCGTTAGGAGCATATCTGTTTTTATTACAAGCCATTATAGCTAAACCTGAGCTTATAGAAGCATCATGTTTTGTTCTGTTTGTTATATTAAATCTAGCCCAGTCATCTAGTGTTTGTTGAAAATACATATCACCATACCCATCACCAATTAAACCTACAAAGTTTTCAATATAATCTTCTATAGCTGCTGCGTGTGCTTGTTTTATGTCTTCACTTGAATTAGGTATTCCTCCAATTTCTCTTTCTGTAACAGATAACTTATTATAAACCTTGTCTGGTCTATTTATAGAGTATCCCCTGTATCCTCTTCTTTTTAAGTAATACAATAATCTAGGTTTGTTATTCTCTGCTAGTATTGGCATTCCATAAAAAACAATAGCCATTAAAACATCTTCAAAAAATATCTCAGCTGTTTGAGGTCTTGCTATGTATTCTAAGAAAAAACTATTAGGAGGAACATCCTCCATAGAAAACTTAGTTAAACCGTGTAGTGCACCTTTTGATCCTCTACCATCTACAGTACCTGATATATCATAACTATCACATCCAAAAGCACCAGTGTGATCATTACCTGGATATCTAATACCATTTTTCATTAAAAACTTATTCTGTAATTGAATAGGTGGAATCCATGATATTAAAAATCTTCCAGAATTATTAGGTACAAAAATAACTCTTGTATCTTTTATACCGTTTTCCCACTGAAAACTTCCTTTTGTTACTATATTGCTATTCCTTAGATCTTCGTTGTAATCTATTTGCTCGTATATCTTAGTTAAATTAAATAAAGACTGCTTAGCTTCATCTCTAAAAGCATGTTTCTCTGTACGTGGAAACTGTCTATAGAATTCATTTAAACTTTCTTGATCATCTTTTAAGCCTTCAACTTCATTTTCCCAGTGTGAGATGACACCGATTTTAATTTTTGATCCATCAATTCCTTGTACGGGTTTCTTCGGAGTGTCGAATACAGGAAATCCATAAGTATCGATGTATCCCTCGTAGTTCCATTCCATAGGTATGAACAAACTATAGAGTCCTGAATTTGTCTGGCCGTTGCGATTTCTATTTGTGACGTTTGATGTATCATATAATTTTTTAAAGTTAGCTCCTCCTTTATCAAGTGCATTTGATGTTGATCCCATCATGCATCTACCAATTATTCTACTACCTAGTCTTAGTGTTGTTTTTGTGACCCTCCAGTTGTTGAGAATGTTGTCCGGTCTTTCCCACTTCCCCGATTCATCGTGGGCAAGGATCTTGAGCTTCTCACCGTCATACGAGTTGTCACCAGTGTTCTTCCAGTCGATTGTCGTGTCAAGCCCAACGAGTTCCTCCCTACGTTTATTCTCGTCAAGTTTACGCCGCGTGAGTTTTGAGGCCGGTACTCTGTACGCAAGTTCACTTTTGGGTCTGTCCATACCGTCCTGGATGGGCTTAAAGAAGAATGGATAATTGACTGATATTGGTACGACCTTATCGGTGAACATCTTCTTAGCATCAGCCCCTGTCTTTGATAATATCCCATACCTTGAGTCTGAAGATATAGTTGCCTGGTGTACAAGCTCGGAGGACGCCATAAAAGAAAACCCTGAGCGTCTGTTCTTAAGGTAGCACAATCCATAACATCTGGAATCCAGTTTACATGCTTCCCAGAAAATGAAAAATATTCTGTTAGATTCTCTGAAGTCTGGCTGCCCAACGTCAATTTTAGTCCACTGCAAGTACATGTAATGAGAACCAGTGATATAACTAGGAGTACCTTTGTTATAGAACCAAAAACCTTCTTCACGTCTTTTAAACTCTGCATCAATGTAGTCATACCATTTGTCTTTAAAGTTAGCGGGATAATTATTCCAATCTATTACAGTTCTTATCTTAGATAATTCTTTTGGATAACTGTGTGATTCCCAGTATTGTTCCTCTTTTTTACTAGATCTTTTGTATGAATCTTTTTCTAAGGGAAGTGCAACTTTGAGACCTTGTATTTCATAGATTTCACCAATTTGACCAGTTTTACTAATAACAATAATATCGTGTTCTTCATTGTATCCTGTTTCCCATTTCTTATACCTATTATTTCTTTTGAGTATAGTAGATTTAATATGATCAGGTAAGATCTTGTATAAAGTTTGTTCGTACATTACTTAGATCTTCCTTCTGCAAACCCTTTAAATTGCGAACCTTTATCTTTTTTAGAACTTTCTTTTAGCATACTTTCCTCTTCTTCTATACGTGTTAGTATTTCAAAAGCATCAAAGATAGCTAGCTTTTTTGTAGCAGCTGCATTTTTTAATCTATCGGCTGATAGATCGTCGTCTGAATCTACTATTTTTTCTTTAGCAACTTTAATTAATTCTTCAACTGCTTTTTGACCAGCTTGGATTATACTTAATTTCGTTTCCTTGGTATTCATATTTGATTGTAATATCATTTGATTGCATACAGTACAAAATCTCTTTATCTATAGTAAATTGAAATTCTCTGTTAGGTTTGAATCCAACCACATCTCCAGGCGCTATATCTAGCGTCTCTAATGTGCTATTGTCATATTTTAATATACCAACGTTCTTTTTTAATTTAACGCCCTTAGAATCATCTTCTTCAACTAATGGTGTTACAAAACAAAAATCTAAATTAGTCTTCCAGGTATCTTTATTTTTATAAAGATATATTTGAGTATCTTCAGCAAAGTACAGATCATCTTTAAAAAACTTAGATCCATTAACTGACTTACCTTTCATGTCATAGTATCTTCTAAATAGATTGTGATGTACTACAACAGTGTCACCTTTTTGTATTTTTGTTTTAAAACCAAGTGGAATACTTACTACTTCTGCTATCCTGTTAATAAATTTATGATCTGAAATACTAGAGTTAATAATTAATTCTTTATTATCAACTTTTATTTTATTGTCATATCTTTCACCAATAGGTTTAATTATAAATTGATAAAGACTGTTCATTAGTATTCTAGATCATATTCTACAGATATAGCCATGTTAGAATTAAACTTCTTCCACGGTAATATCTCATCTTCTTTTTTAATAAAAATATTGTAAGAAGATTCATCTTCATCATATAATATATGAGAAATAGTATGACCACCATACACTGACTGTCCTACAGCATAGTGCATGGCATCATTTTTATAATCAGACCCAATGCTGATTTTTCTTATAATACTGTTACTCACTTTCTTTTTCTACAGGAGTACATACACCATCTTCTAGGTTTATGTTTACAGCACCGTATTCTTTTTCTAAATCAACTTTAAAATCTTCTACATCTTTAACAACCAAAGCATACTTATGATTTAAAGCATGTTTCTGCGTTTCAAGATATCCAATATCTCTTAATAAACCTGCTAACTCTTCTTGTTGTTTATTTATTGTAGTTAATTGTTCTTCTGTAACTTGTATTTTTGCTTCTTCTACTTTTTTCACTTTTTTCATTTAATTTAATTTAATTTAATTTTTTACTAGTAAAGCGCTAGTAATCCCGCTGCTGTTGTTGCTGCCCCTAAGTATACTTTTCTAGCTTGTAAGTTCATTGGCCCAATACCAGCATTAATTAATACAAACTGGTTTGTAGGTGCCCCAACTAATTCTAATCTAACTATACCTGCTGTTCCTACATAAATATCAAAGCTACTACCACCTGATTGTGGATCAGCTTCATACACTTGTTCTGTAGTTGGTGGACCAGCTGCTATTGTGCCACTAAGTGGTACTTGAAATTCTGCTACTGTTAATGTGATTGTAACTAATCCTGTCACTGCAGGGTTTTGTACTCCAAACGCAGCATTTAAAGAGGCTGTGTCAAATATTATAGTTTGAGCTGAAAAACCTATATTAGGTCCTGCTCCTGGATTCAACGGTGCACTTGGCGCTGCTACAATAGGACTTGGGATCCCATTTGGTCTAGTCACATTAACTGTTACTGAGTTAACAGCACCTGCACCGTCGGTAGTTAGTGTGTACGAAACTCCAATAGCATCGTTTTGTTCACCACTACCTGGTCCTCTAGTACTTGGTCTTGCAGAACCTAAATAAGTTCCACCTGCAGCACCTATTGAAGGGTAAGCTACAGCAGTAGCATTTGCCGGTAAATTAGCAGATGTGTTTGCGGCACCAGCGAATCTAGCAGCAGGTATAATGCCTACACTTAGCGTTTGTGCTTGTTCTATGTCTACAGCATTTGTAAACATATCACTTTTGTTTTGTTGATACATATTTTTTTATTTATCTTTTCCTTTAATTTTTTCGTAAGTTCTTAAACCTCCTAATCCCAACATGCCTAACAGCACAGTCATTAAATGATCCATTTGTAAAGCCGGTGGAGTTTCGGTAGTTTGTGTAACCCATATAAATAAGTCTCTTATGACAAAATTATAAGCTAATGCTACTCCACATATCCAACCGATGAACGGTCTCCAACCAGCAACAAACAATGTTCGATGCTGGGCTTCAACTGCATTAATTTTAGTTTGTAATTCTATTAGTTTATCAGGCTCTAATTCTTTACCTTTTATTGCTTCTCTTATTTCCCAGGCTAGACCACCAACAACAGATTTATTACCTCCGTTGCTTTTACCTAAAAGACCTAGTAATAATTTCCACATTATTTAATTAAGTTTCTTGTAATTTGTACCAAATCCTATTGAAGAATTTTTAGGTAAAGCTTCTGAAAAATTTGCACTTCCACCACTAGTACCCATTCCAAAGCTAATTGTTTTGTTTTGAGTATTTGGAGGATTTGCTGCTAAAGCATCTATTCTATCAGTTGCTCTTTTGAATCTTTGTTCGTTTGTTTCATTTTGCGGCCCCATTTCATGTTTGTGACCAGCTTTTCCACCGTGTCCTTCAGAGTGAGGTCCACCCTCACTAGTCATGTCTTTATCTAAAGGCATATTCTTTAAAAATCTACTTTGTTGTGCGTGTTTACTTAACCAGTTTCCCATTTTATTTATTTTTTTTGTGCATTATATGCAGGTTTTTCCCAAGGTAAGTTTTTGTCTCCTTCATCAAAAGCCTTAGGACCTCTGCGTGGATATTTTTTACCCTTCCAAGTAACACTATCTTCATCATACTCAAGATCACCATCTTTCATTTGTTTTAAGTGAACTTTTTCATGATTTATAATATCATTTTTTTCTTTAGGGTCTGTTATGTTTTTATTTATTAAAATACTACCGTTTTTATCAGCTACTCCTAAAACACCTTCTTCCATATCCATACTATAAATAGGAGTGTTATCGATATTGTAAGGAAAACCTTTCATTCTGTAGGCCATATTATTAATAAGTTATAATAATAAACACAGGGATATTTCACCCTGTGCTATTATTGATTGTGTATTAAGCAATTATATTAGAAGTTATGTTAAAGTTAGAGAAGTAAAGAGGCAGTGCTGTTGCTGCTTGATCTCTACCTAAATTAACTGAAGCTTTAACACCACCTGGGTTAGCTGTCATTGCTCTGTATACTGCTTTACTTGGATCTCCTTGAGATGTAGTAAATGTTGGTACACCAGCTGCACCGTTTGTAGTTGTAGTTACAGTTGAAGTAGCTACTCTACCTAGTATAGTACCTGGAGGTGCTACTAATGAATCTACTCCTGTAGGTACATAAAATATAGAAAGTACACCTGTTGCAGCTACATAAGATGCTGCTTCGATTTGGTCTACATTTATTAATTGCTCTCCATCTAATAGTGGAGCTGCTGAATTTGTTACGTTTATTGATATATATCTTGCCATTTTACTGTTTGTTTAATTATTGATTATTGATTATTGGTTATTTGTTTTTTTCTTCTAAAGCTTCTTCAGCCTTTTTTTTCTTTAAATACGCAGCTACTTGTGTGTCTTGATGTCCTTTCTTGTGTGATTTAGGTCCTTTTGATTTTGCCGCTGATTTCATAGACTCTGTTGTATCACCATCTTTGTCAATGTCTATAAAGTCGGGCTTCATAGCTTTAGGTCCTGCACTTTCTTTATCAGCATACATAGCTGGTCCTTCTTCTTTGTACATTTTAGGTCCTTTACCTAGCATGTTTTGTACGTTTGTGTGTTTTAGTTTAAAAGCCATTAGTGATTTTTTTTATCGTATTTCATATCTCCAGCTAGTTTAGATATGTGCTTTTCATCAGCTGTCATATCTATATCACTATGTCCATGTTTGTTATCGTAGTTTATATCTCTTTTTAAATATGATATATGAGCTGCATCATCTCTTTCTGCTGCATGAACATTACCACTATTTACTCTTGAATGCCTTGCATTACCAGAGTAACTTCCGAAGTGTCCTTTTTCCATTGTTTAGTTATTGATTATTGATTATTGATTATGATTTTTTATTGGAATTACAAAAAGAAGTTGCTTCTGCTTTATTAGCAAAACCCCATTTTTTCAAAGCTTTTGATAAATTACTAGGTCCGCCACCGCTCTTGTCTGTTAAACCACCTTTCATACCTCCAAATCTACAAGCAAAAGAAACTCTACGTGGACCTGTTCCTGACGTTTGTCTAGACCCTAATTTTTTGCCAGTTTCTGCTGTATAATCAGAGCGCATACTTTTGTTACGCTTTTCATAAGCTTGTTCTGTTACTTTTAAGGGAGTGTTAGATTGTGCCATAGTTTAAATATTACTTCTTTTTATTTAATTTTACCCATTTAAACACTGTATATCCAATAGTTACGAGTAAAAGTATTATTTTGAGTGAAACCTCTAGTTCTGTCATAGTCACAGCTAAAGCTACGCTATTAATAGCTATCAATTTAATGTCTGTCATTTCCATTTTAGTTTATTCTCAGGTTAAATTAACCTTTTGCTATTTGAGTTATAGGTAGTTTTACTTGGTATTCTACTGGAGCACATGGAAATTTAGATACTTGCATACCTGTTATACCTGAGCTAGAACCTACACCGTGAGCTCTACCATCTTGATTTAATGGCCCATCCCATATATGAGATTCACCTACTATACTAATTTTATTATTTTTACTTGCTTTGTTATACGCTTTATCTTCGTGCATAATTATTATTTTTTAGGGTT
>TARA_R110000851_G_scaffold151443_1_pt1 | contig 11993 bp, 15 predicted proteins | sample TARA_R110000851 | Tara Oceans TARA_R110000851 (sample SAMEA4397627) | marine metagenome | biome: Polar Biome; feature: [DCM] deep chlorophyll maximum layer (ENVO:01000326); material: water (ENVO:00002006), including particulate matter (ENVO:01000060) such as... | depth 17 m | reverse complement strand
CATACTCTGAATCTGGGTTGGCTGGGTAAGCCGAATCCTCAACGCAGTTAGGATTCTCTGGGTCAAGTTGGTTGTGTTCTGGATACATACATGCTGAAGAGGAATAAAATACTCTCTTAACACCCTTCTTGGCAGCCTCGTGGGCTACGTTAAGGTTGATCATTGCTGAGTTGTGCATAATATCTGCATCATTCTCACCGGTAAAGACAAAGCCAGCACCGCCCATATCGGCAGCAAGCTGGTAAATCTCGTCCATACCCTCATCAATCATTGCAGCTACAACATATGGATCACGGAGATCTCCTATGACAAAATGATCTGCTACTTCATCAACCTTGTGAAACTCATTATATTTTAAATCTACACCTCGGACCCAATAGCCCTTCTCTTTCAAATACTTAGTAAGGTGACCTCCAATAAAGCCGCCTGCTCCACACACTAATGCTCTTTTCATTTTAACTCCTTATAATAATCTGAAACTAGATATATTGATTGCTTTGTCATCAACAAAAATATCAGCATGAGGCTTCTTATTCATGATTAGTTCGTGATAGTTAACGCCCCATTTATTTAATTGATGCTCGGTTAAATCAGTCCAGTCAATACCTGTGGTAGAGCCGCGAGCAGTCATCATTTTTATTGTATTGCCAGATTCATATAATTGATTTATTTTATCTACAATCTCTTGGAAAGGAATTGCAGTTTCATAGTTACCATTAGTGTTGGTGCATATGGTGCCGTCTATATCAAAAACATAAATTTTATTCATCTTTGTTCCTTTTCGCTATTATAACACTTATTTCCAAAATTTATATATCTTTTTTTCCAATTCATAGTTTTCCCAAACAAATCTGTCTCTTTCTGGCTGTTCTTTTGCCCACTGCCACATTTTTGTTAAGCCTTCCTCTAAACCAATTTTATGGTCAAAGTTTAGAAGCTCAACAGATCTATCCCATGTGGACCAAGCATATTTAGCTTCATGTCTTTCTTCAAGATAAACTGGTCTTAGTTTGGTGCCAGTAACTTTTATAATTGTTTCACATGCTTCATTGATTGTACTTTCTGTGATACCGCCAAGATTTATTATTTGATCAATGCAGGCTGGGTTTTGAGAAGCGTTCCAGAAAGGTGACAAAGAATCATCCACATAACTAAATGCTCTTACTTGTTCGCCATCGCCAAAAATAGTTGGAGGCACATCATGCATAATTTGATACATCCAAATTCCCAAAACATTTCTATATTTATCCCAAATGTTTTGATTACGACCATAGAAATTGTGTGGTCTAATGATGGTATATTCTAATCCATGCTGCACATAAGCAATGCTAAGATCCTGCTCTACAGAAAACTTTGCAACACCGTAAGGATCGATAGGTGACGGACTCAGATCTTCGTGGAATGGAGGAGAGTATCTATCGCCGTAGACCGACATAGAACTAGCAAAAACAAATCTCTTTACTCCATATTCAATACTTGCGGTGATTAAGTTTATTGAAGAAATAAGATTATTTTCATAATTATATTTTCTTATAAATGGGCTTAGCCCTTCGGCTGCATAAGCAGCAAAATGATACACCACATCGGGCTTTTCTTTGCTAAAAAGCTCTTTTACTTTATTCAAGTCTTTTAAGTTAAACTCATAAAACTTAACAGCAGGGTTGATATTTTCCATATAGCCGCCGCTCAAATCATCAATCCCTATTATTTTATGCGATGTGTTTTCTTTAATCCAGTCTGCGAATCTAGAACCTAAAAGTCCCGCGACACCTGTTATTAAAATTTTCATTTGTTGTTAACTCTTTTTTTCTTTCTCATATCGTGAACAGCATACATTAATTCTGGGTTAATTGTGTGCCGAAAATAATACTGAATTTTGTTTTCGTCAAGATGGGGAATCTGAGACATTTCCCAAATATCTTGTTTTTCCCAAAACAAATAGTTAGCATTTTTTTCATATAAGAATCTTTTTGCGAACGTAACGTCATCGCCAATACACTTAGATGCATAAGGACTACAAACAAGATCCACAGTCTCTCTGTTTTCAATTAAATCTTTTACTAAATTTCTACTAACAAGAAAAGCGGCTCCACTAGCAAATTTTATCTGTGGGGGCTGGTGTGGGTTGTGGCGGTTATCATAGACATTAGGGTTACCACCGTAAACATCGTCCATAACGCCTATATTGTTAAGGCTGTCCTTTAATAACTGTAAATCAACATAAGTTCCACAATTTGTACGCAAAATGTAGTCGAAATCTTCATTCTTTAAAAGCCACTCAAATGCATCAATTGTTTTATAATAAATATTTTCTCGACCCTCTGGGGTATCAGAATAAATACAATCTTCTATTGCAAACGGGTGGCGCTTGCTTTTTACTATTTTTGGTTCAAAGCCATCTTCTGCACCTCCATCGGGCCAATATTTCTCTGTGGTTATTATATTTTCAGAATCATTTGGAAAGTCAATCCCCTTTCTGTGTCCATAAATATAATAAACTTTAACACCATCTACATCGGCTGCGGACCACGTTTCTCTTACGGACTTTACCATTGGAGTATAGCTAGATTTTCTACCATCATTTATACACCGACCACAGACACAAACTTCGTCGTTAGCAAGCGTTAATACTATTATTTTCATTACTTTTTCCTTTTGAGCTAAGTTTTATCACATCTATAGTTTCCTAACATAACTTGCGCTTCATTGTGTATTATACTATAGTAATTTAAAATGTTAGATAGAATTTTTGTTTTATTTTCAGTTAAATCTTTAAATTCAACGTGCAGGTAGCCGTCTTCTTCAGGAAAGAAAATCTCAAGATCTTCCCTAAACTTTTTGAAACTCATTTTGCAATGTTCTCTGTTTACACTCCTTGAGTCGTAAGGACATTTACCCACACGGTTCATTTGAGAATTAAAAGAATCTTTCCAATCTCTTTTTAAAATAATAAATTTTCTCTTTTCTTTTGGTATGGATAACAAAATTTCCCTATGTTCTTGAATTGGAAGCAAATGTTCTTGTATTACATAATCTCTAGAGCAAACCCAATCAGTCAACATGTCTTTAGAGATTACTGATGCAGTGGAACTTGGATAATGCTCATATCCAGCAACACGATTCGATAGGTTATACACAGTGTGGCGTGGCAACTTAGACTCTTTAATTATGGCTTCTGTAACGCTTGTACTTGCAGATCTCATACACCCTAGCACTAACATTCCCCGTCTCTTATCTTTCGTATAAAAGATATCGCGGCTGATAACTCCTGCAAATCCAATTGTCTTGATTTTGAAACTATGTCTACCATGCGGCTCTTCCTCCATTCATAACAATATTTTCGCCCGTCATGTAGCTACTAGCTTCAGAACACAAAAACACGACGGCACCTTTGTATTCATCTTTTCTAGCCATACGTCCCATTGGTATAAGATTAGATAGTCTTTTTACAAAATCCTCTGGCTGACCGTTAAAAACGCCGCCGGGACTTATACTATTGACTCTTATATTTTTATCTCCGTAATAGGTCGCTAGATATTTAGTCATTCCAACTAAACCAAACTTAGATACAGAGTAAGTTACAGGTTTTTTGCCACTATTATATATTCTTTGGTCTGGCGCGATGACGCCCAGATCGGATGATATGTTAAGGATGACACCAAAACCATTTTGTAAAAATTTATTACATAACACCTGGGAGCAGAGGAATGCACCGTCCAAAGTTGTGTCGAGCCCATCGCGCCACTGCTCCATTGTCATTGTTTCAAAGCTTGAACCCACAGACGTTCCTTGGGTTACTTTTGGATTTTTGGCAGCGTTATTAATCAGTACATTGATATCTGGATTGTCTCTGACTACTTGTTCGATGCTATCTTTGTCCAATACATCAATGTATGCCGCAGAAACCTTATTTGACTTGTATTTGGCTCTCAAGCTGTCACGAACGCTGATAGCCTTGCTAAAATCATAATCAGCTATTACAACTCTGCCGCCATGCTCTAAGAATGCCTCAGCGTGCATTTCGCCAAGTACACCGCCGCCACCTGTTATAAGAGCAGTCCGCTCCTCAAGGCTAAAAATATTTTTCATGTATTTCCTCGAATAATTCTTTGTGTTTCTTGATTGTGTTGAATTCTTTGCCATTAGAGGCGCGGGCAGTTTGTAAGATAAACGGTCCTGAGTATCCTATTTCACTTAGCTTCCTGAAGATAAAATCAAAGTCTGTGTCACCCATCGTTGGAGATACAGTTTTTCTATCATAAGTTCTATCTTTAAGGTGAACATTGATAATTTTGTCTCCAAAAAAAGTTATGAATTCATTATGGCTGACGCCACAAGAAGTTATGTTGCCAGTATCGTAGGTCACATAGAAGTTGTCACACAGGTGTATAATATCATTTAATTTTTCAGGATACATCTCAGCCTCAAAAGCAAATTTTACAGATGGGAATGTCTTTCCTATAGGGACTATTGCCTCACAGAACAGCGCCCTTGCGGCATCATCGTTAAGATCACTATCATCCAAGATAGGTATAGTCAATACGCTCACGGGAGAGCCCTCAATAGTCTTACACAAATTGATCAAGTTAAATGATAAAAAGTCTTTGTTTGTTATTCTTGTATCTACAAGAGTATCAACGCATATAGACAAAACAGGTAGTTTTTTTATTTCTTCAAACTGGTTGTATATGGGATTATTGAAGTTGTAGTCCTTAGTTATCAACCATTCTACTCCACACAAGCCCATTGACTCCGCAGCCTCAAACTCAGAAAACCATTCATCAGGAAATTCCTGATAGTGTCCTCTTGAGGGCGGTGTTAGTCTTCCTTGAAGAACTCCGATTTTCATTGAACAAATACTCTGTTAAGCCTTATCTCTTCAGAGATCATGTGACCATCGAATGAAGTCGCGCTGAAAATGTACTCAGAAACCTCTTCTGGGGTCATAAATGTCTCATAAAGTTGTCCTAGCTTCTCTACCTCTTTGCCCATATCAGTCTGGATGGAACCCGGCGAAATACAGAAAACTTTTATGCCGTCCGTCTTAAGCTCCTTAAACAAAGAGCGAGATAGTCCAAGGAGGGCGTGCTTAGAAGCACAATATACAGAAGTATTCGAACCACCGCCGTAAGCAGATGATGAGGCAATATTAACTATCTTTCCATTTTTGCTTTTCTTTATAGATTCTATCAATTGCTGCATCATTAAAAAAGGAGCAGTAACATTGATTTGCATACATTTCTCAAACTCTTGTAAAGTAGTGTCGGACATGGAATTTACCGGGAAAACAGCAGCGCAGTTAATCAGAACATCTATCTCTTTAGTATCCATACTTATCTTTTCGCATACTTCTTTGATTCGATGGTTATCGGATAAGTCACACTCATATGTCTTTAACATAGCTCTGGGGGACTTTTTTCTAAGACTTTCTTTCAATTCGTCTAGCTTAGCTTTGCTTCTGCCAACCAGATAAAGATCGTACCCATTATTAAGGTATTGGCTCGCAAGAGCGTTGCCTAACCCACCATAAGCCCCTGTTATTACTGCTACTTTACTATAGAATATCATCGTTCTTTCTTAGCTTATTAGCGATTGGCACTTCGGAATCATAGACTGTTTTTATTCCATCACCCAACATTAGCTCCATATTTCTAATAGCACTTACAAGTGAATGTGAGTTCTCAATGGAAGCTGACTGGTCAGAACCGTAAGAAGCCCTGTCATGGGTAATATGAAACTCTACACATTCAGCACCACAGGCTACAGCGCCAACAGAGGCGTCTAGACCGTTGTAGTGGTTAGAAAATCCTACTTTTAGATGTGGATAATTATCCTTCAAGGTATTAACGTGTCTTAGATTTACCTCTTCTGGGACGGTTGGGTAGGTGCTTGTACAGGCTAATACAACCTCAACATTATCTAGAATGCTAATTGCTGCATCAATGTGCTCGGAGCTACACATACCGGTTGATAAGATAACTGGTCTTCCAGTTTCATTTAGCTTCTCAAGAAAGGCTCTATCAGTAGTTAGGGCAGAAGCGACCTTATGATACTTAATATTAAGATGTTCTTCTACTAAATCAACACTGTTTAGATCCCAACAAGAGACAATAAAATCCATGTTTAGATCGTAGGTGAACTCTTCAAGTTCTTTGTATTGTTCCATAGAAAATTCTAAACCTTCTTTTTGTTGTCTATTGGTCTTTCCCCACGGCGAATCTCTAAAACGATCTAATTCAGCTTCTGCATAAACTATGTCAATTGTTCTCTTCTGAAATTTGACTGCGTCTGCCCCAGAATCATCTGCTTGCTTTATTAGCTGCTTAGCCAACTCCATGCTTCCATTGTGGTTGATTCCAATTTCAGCTATAACATAAACTCTACTCATTTTTTAACTCCATAAAAATTAATTGTTTTTCTCAATGCTTCTGCCTTTTCACGAGCAGTTTCGATATCCCTGTGGTTCGTTTTAAACTGCATTAGCTTAGGTTGTATTCTCTCCGCTACAGGGCAGAGACCAACTTTATATTTTAAATCGCTGTATATATCGGGGCATCTTTTTACAAACGTCCTATCGGCTATTAGGGGCTCTAGATACGGGACGCTCCATGCACTATAGAACCCGTCGCCCCCAAAGCTGACGTACTTTCTTCTAAAGTGCTTCCATGAGATACCCTCTTTTTCAAGTCCATCGTACAGCACACCAAGTGTAAAGTATGAATGGTCACAATAATCAGCGACCTCTTGCTGGCGGAATATACTTGATTCGTTCATGACATCGATGAAGATAGATGCCACGTCTTTTCTTTGCTGTACCTTTTTATCTATATTTTCTAGTTGGGCAACCGTGACTGCTGCCAAGATTTCGCTTAGTCTATAGTTCCAGCCGACTGTATCGTGTCTCTTGTAGTCAGGGTCTTGAAAGACACTCTGGTTTAGCTTTATCTGCCCCTCATGGGCTCTTAGATTCTTGTAGCCATGACCACCAATTTTTCTACACATCTCGGCGTACTGCTCGTTATTGGTGGTGATTATTCCACCCTCACCGCAAGTTATGTGCTTTGAATTTTCAAAGCTCCAGCTTGAAATGTGCCCGATTGTTCCAACATATCGACCCTTATATTTGGATGTAAAGCACTGTGCATTATCTTCAATCACAGGAATGCCGTATTTATCAGATATCTCCATGATTTTGTCCATTTCACACGGGAGCCCATATAGAGACACGGCTATGATAGCCTTTGTCTTGTCTGTTATCTTTCTCTCTATGTCATCAGGGTCAATATTAAAAGTATTCTCACAAACGTCAGCGTAAACAGGAATCGCATTGGCGTGGAATGTTGCTGTAGAGTCCATGATGACGGTGATTGCTGGCGAGATTACCTCATCTCCATAGCCGACTCCCACTGCTTCTAATGCAGCATGTAGAGTTGAGGTTCCAGAATTCATTGCAACGGCATATTCTGCCCCAACGCTAGCACAGAAATCTTGCTCTAGCTTGTGGCACCATGACCCAGCAGTTGAGGACCAACTCTCAGCGTTGAGCACTCTTTGGATGTACTCTATCTCGTTGCCTAAAAATTTTGATGGCTTCTTACTTGTCATTTTATTTTGATTCTCCACCCAACTTGTTTCTTTACACCAATTTATTTGCTTTAGCTCCGGGTGCTCTCCCAAGAGAGACATGGTGTTGCTAAAAGTAACTTTTTTATCTTGAGAATACAACTTCTTAAAAACAGCTTCAAAGAAGTCAAAGTCTTCTTGATAATCTAACGTTAGTCTAACATCTTTTTTAACAAATTTAAAGGGTATATTGTCAATTTTTTCAAATTTAATTTGGTCAGACACATTATCAAAAAAAGTTTTAACAAACTCGGTGTCTGCTGTTGTCTTGTTGTTTACTGCTATCTCTATAGCGTTGCGTGAGATTCCGTATACATCATTGTAAAGTCCGCGACCATTGATGAAGTCAGCATCACTGTCCTCTTTCTGTCGAAAACATAGATCTCCAAGCTCCACATCAAAGAGTATATCGTCGCCATCAACGTTGACGAAAAAATCAATTCCATATGCCTCGCAGGCTTGATGCCACCTCAATAGTTTGTCGTCGGTTGGACCTCGAAAGAAATCAATGCCGTTCTGGGTGGCTATCTCACAAAGAATATCATCTCTGTCTTCCGTAGTAGTGCATAAGATTATGTTGTCTGTTACGGAAGAGTTCTTGATGTTGTCTATAAGATATTCTATTGTGGCTTTGCCATTTATTTGTTTCGTTGGTTTATTGGGCAAACGGCTTGAGCCAGTTCGGACTGTTATAAAGTAAGATTTCATTTTAAGTTAAGGAATTGGTGGAGAAGAAAGGACTTGAACCCCTATCTTTTATATGCGACCTTGTTATTTTTCCAATTAAACTATGAAGATAGACTTGAACTATCATCTCCAAGCTCATAGCACATAAACGTTTTCCCATTAAACTACTTCCCCATGAACAAAATATAACATGTATAATATCAACTGTTGACAACATTTATAAAATTATTTCTATTTTTTTCGGCTTAAACAACATTCTTGATTTCCATTTTGGATATTGATTCCAAGCATAATACACCAAACATTTTAGTCTCTCGTCTTTCATAATTTCTTCAACTATATTTGTAATCAAATGGAACATGATTCCTTTATTTAGAAAATTACGGTGACCCCAAATCAAATGTATAGTTGCTAATTCACCCTCAACTACTAATTTACAGTATGCAAACATTTTCTCGTTTGTGGTTATTTCTGCTTGCTTATAATGCTTGAAATATTTAAATAAGCCATACCACTGAGAATAATGTGAGTCGTCCTCCCATTCATGTATATAGCCAGAGTGACTATTTAAAAAAATTTCAGGAGGCTGTACATACCATGGATTTATTTTTCTATATTTGTTTTGTGAATGGTTTATATCTAAAAAATCGTATATATGATGATTGAAATTTAATTTCTTGAAATAAAACTTATTTTTTTTTGATATTTCAATATCTCTTTTTATTTTACTGGACAAGCTGTTGCGGTAAATGGAGAATTTGTGACTATAATCGTCCAGCGAAATTGTTGCCATGAGTAAGGTATGATTATGAAATTTACCATTAATTTGTGGCAATAAATTAAAATAATCATTTTCAAAAGCGTGTTTGCAGTGATTTAAATCCCAATATTTATAACTGTCGTTGTAATAACATAAACCTTGAAGTTTTATGTTGTTGTTGTTAAATACATTTATTTTCATAACGATAAAATCCTTTTCGTTTCTTTATCGACAGTAATTATATCTTTATAATTGTGATATAGAACCTTAAAAAAATTTAGTTGCTTCATATGCGCTATAACACCGTGTCCGCCAGAGATACCAAAATTTCTACCATCTGTATCTTGTGAGTCCATGTGTCCATCACAATAAAGCTCTTTGTAAGAGCTACCTCCGTGATAAAAGGTGAACCCTGCCAAATTAAGCTTTGTTATAGGATAGTGTAAAAGCATTGTAATCGCAGCAATTCCAGTATTAAACTCAACCCCGATAACACTATATATTTTTTTATAGTCTCTTACTCCAATCCAATAAAAAGGTAAATTGTGTTTATTAATAGATTGAAAATTTTTAGGCACATCACTCACATGATCATTAGTCCAATTTAAAAAGTTTCCTTCTGAGTGATCTGCTTTAATTGCGGAACCAACCACCATCTTTATATCTTTAAAGTAATTGTCATTATCATTTAACGCTATTTTTCTTTTTATACCCGGCATCCATGGTGTTCCAAAATTGCAAAATAGTAGATCGGTCCTATTGCCATAGTCTGTTCGTAGATGCGGTAGTGGTATTATTTCGTTTGGTCGAGCAATTAAGTCAGAGTTGTTAAACTCCTCTCCACGGTCTTTGCCAATTAAATAAGGTGCCGGTGCAACTAAGGAGACAGATTTGCCACTTAGTAATTCTAACATTCTCGGTTCTTGCTGTATCAAAGTTAGCATGAATTACTCCGTTACAATATGATCCGACTTCTTTCGCAGAATCGTAAGTCCGTTACACCTTGGAATTGTGACGTACTCCCACACATTTAGATTTAATTTGGAAATTGGCTCATAAGGTCCGCCGTTCCCCCATTGCTTATCAGTTGGATCCCGTTCGCTCTTGTAGTATGGCTGTGAATTTCCATACATTAAGTCGTGAAGGATTATTAGGTCTCCCGGCAAGACATAATCTTCAACTAATTCTATTTCTTTTTGAACATGTATTCCATCGTGCCAATCATCAATGTAAACAATCAGGGGTTCTTCTGGCTTTCTATCAGCCATTAAAATTTGAAAATCTCTTTCCAAAAACTGTAATGCGTCTTTCTTAATAAACTGCCAGTTACCTTTCACTTCATCAGGAAAAATAAAATCCGGTTTCATATCATCAACATCAACAGACGTTAGACTGCTGTTTGTATATTGTGAAGCTATCAAGAAAGCCAGCGTACTACGAGCAGTCCTCACTCCAAGTTCCACTATTCTCTTTGGTTTTAAAGAAAGAACCAGTGAGAACAGAGTCATCAAGTGCTCGTCAATGTCCTTTTCGTTTCGCAAAGTTAATTCAATCAATAATTTTATAGGGTCCATTTTTTATCCTTTAGTTATCTAAAAAGTTGAGTTGTTTTTGTTTTAGCCTTTCGTCTTGCCGATGTCCATCGGGTCTAACTCTGCCAAATCTAAAATAGTATTTTTCAATGCTAATGTTATTATTTTTCAAATGCCATTCTAGGGTTGTCTCTGCGTGTATTAACCCGCCAGACAAATGATAGTCTGATAGACTATCATAAACACCAAAATAACACAACATATTTTTGTAGTTGCTGATTGCAAATCTGTCATTACATCCAACATTTGTTCCATAATGGTTATGAAAATCGGGGATGCACATATTGTTGAGGTTTAAAAGTTCAGGAAGAAGCGTATAATATTCCACATCTAAACGTGAAAAAATAACCATATCATATTTTTTTTGATGACTCTCGCTATAATTTTTAAGCAAGTTCCCACATAGAGAGCGAGATCTTAACATGTTCAAATAGGTTTTTTTGGGGTTTGGTCCTGAATGTAATCCTGTGGGCCACTCTGGGCGCCATCGCAAGACGTTAGCAATTGGCATATTTATATCGTCTTCAACAACCACACTTTTCATTTCTTTGAAATCTAGATGCTCTCGCAGTCTTGGTAAATGTTTTGTATTTGTTATGTGAGCGAACATATCGCAATCATCAAACGGCTCGATCAGGGTCTCTCTAATGTTGTCTATTGTGTGCTCTATAGATCGACCTGTGCCTGTAAAGCAAACTGCTACCTTCATTGTAAACCTACTAAAATTTTAGTTGTTGAATACCCATCTATTCTATCAAAAAACTTTACCTCTTGTACATGTCTAGAGCCAATCACTTCTTTGTCTTTATAATCAGAGCCCACTACCATTATTTCAGCACCACTTAAAAGAACCTGTGTATCAAGTTCACTATTAGTATCAAACACTCTTATTTCATCAATGTGTTTGATCGACTCAAGCATTATAATCCTATCTTCTATAATGTTGAAAGGGCGGGAGTCGCCCTTAGAGACTCTAACTCTTTCGTCAGTATCAATGCCGACTACTAACCAATCACCAAGAGACTTGGCATACTTGAATAGCTCTATATGTCCGCGATGAAGAACGTCAAAACATCCGTTTGTCCATATAACTTTAGTAATTTGCATACCAAGGCTCGTCAATAAGTTTATACATTGTCAGCAATTGCTTGATTCCATCGTCTAGATTATACTTGCATTGAAACCCAAGGTCATATATTTTTTGGCTACTTACAATGTAGTCACGCTTATCAGGATCACTATTGAACTCTGCTTGAATAATCTCGACTGGTATATGTTCTTGAATTTTCTGTGCTAACTGTAGTTTGTTCATGTTAATTGAATCGTTGCCA
>TARA_R110000851_G_scaffold40320_1_pt1 | contig 11998 bp, 7 predicted proteins | sample TARA_R110000851 | Tara Oceans TARA_R110000851 (sample SAMEA4397627) | marine metagenome | biome: Polar Biome; feature: [DCM] deep chlorophyll maximum layer (ENVO:01000326); material: water (ENVO:00002006), including particulate matter (ENVO:01000060) such as... | depth 17 m | reverse complement strand
GTCAAGTTCCAGCTCAGGGTCCGATTTCCTTAACAAGTGGCACTTTTGACGCGCAAGGAAACCCAGTGCCGAATCAAGAGCAAGGCAGCCTGATTGGTCAACCACAAGGGCAGGGGAACCCGCTTGCTCAACCACAAGTCGATCCTTCTCAAGCCTATTTAACAGAATTTGCCAGACGAGAAGCAGAACTTGCAGAGGCAAAAGCGAGAGGCACAGCAACCGGCACACAGCTCGCCGCAATGTCCGGGGCTGTTCGTGAAACGGCAGCATCTTTCCCTCAGATGCAGGCTACCATTGATCGAAATAACCAGTTGATTGGTCAGATTAAAGCGGGAGCATTGCAGGGAAGCGGGCCGCTTGCTGGATTTGTTAAAAGCATGTATGACCCAGAGTTTGCTGCACTACAGGCAGAGGGCATTTACAACACCTTGCTTAACTTGCAGATCACCAAGTTGACCCCCGTATCAAACGAGGAGGTGAAACTGGTTTCTCAAATGTGGGCCTCTGCGTTTAGGGGTGGGAAAGTTAATCTGTCGATCTTGGAAGAAGCTAACCGGCGCGTTCAGCAGCTTATGGATGTTGGTAGGAGTGCCGTTAGTTATTACGAAAGCCCCACAGATTCTCGCGGAAATCCTAAGCAATACGGAAGCATGGAGGGATACGCTTTTGACGCGCCCTCACCAGATGAAACCGATGACCCAGATGACATTGATTTAAAAGATTTGTAAGAGGAGCTAGAAATGGCAACTAGAGAAGAAGCGCTGGCCCTCTTGGCGCAGCGCGAGGCGGAAGGAGACCTTGAGAGAGCAAACAAAATTCGCAGCTTGCTCAACATGCCGCCCATTGACGATAAAGGCGCTCCGTTGTCCCAGAGAGCAGCAATCGGCGCTTCTCGCGGTCCCGGTGCAAAATTTCAGGCCGCACAGGGCTTTGACCCCGGCGCATCAAAATTTGGTGACGATAATTTCCTGATAAACAACACGCTGTATAACCCTCCCGGCTTTGATTCGGGAGACATTGTGGAGTATGGCCGAGTTCCGGCTGAGGCTCTTGGGTCCTTGACGGGCGGCGTTATAGGTATGGCTGGGGGAGTGCCTACCGGACCCGGCGCTATAGCCACCACGATGGCTGGTGCCGGGTTGGGGGGTGAAATAGCAGGGAATGTTTACGACCAGTTTATGGGTCAATTTGGGGCGGTAGACACCCGTGGCTTTACAGAGCAAGCCAAAGACGCTTCTTTATCCGTTGCTTTTAACTCAATGGGCGCACCCCAGTTTAGAAATCCAAGCCACTACATCCAAGGCACTGCAAGCAGGTTAAACGACCCGGCAAGGCTGGCAAAACAAGAGGTAGCCCAGAGAGGTGGCTGGCTAACCGCTGGTCAAACTGGAAACAACACTTCCGCCCGATTGGAGGCAGGGCTTGAGTCTGATCCGTTTGGCGGCAATGTCGTTTCAGGGCAGCGGGATCAAACTAACCGGATTTTTAGTGACATTGTTGAGGATGCTACGCCGGGGGCGACCTCTCCAGAAGTAGCCGGGGGCGGAGTAGTCGAGGGCATGCAGAGAAGCATTGATGAGACCACTGCCGGGGTTGAGAATGCTTATTTAGATTTTGACAGAATTCTTGAGGCAGGCGGGGGAGATCGGTTAAACACAATATCAATGGAAGCACTCCAAAGATTGAGCGCGAAATACAAAGAAGTCAGGAACAGGGACCTTGGGTTTGGAGAGATGGTCTGGGACGATCCTGATGTGGCTAGGGCTGTGGCCGCCATTGATGAGATGGTAGAAAACCAAGCAAAAAACATAGCAGAGCCGGGGTCAGCTCTTGTTGAAAAACCGACTTATGAGGTTGTTAAGCAACTCAGGACGATCATAGGCAAAAAGATTAACGATGCTTTTTATCAAGGCGGCGAAAAATCGGCTCTCAAGGACCTTTATAAAACACTCACGGATGACTTGGATGCGGGGGCTGTGGAAATTGGAGGAGAAGCGGCGGCAAACGCAAGGACTACTGCCGATGCACTCAACACACAGCTTAAAGAGGGCCTAAAAAACATTGATCCTGTGTTTAAACACTCTGACAACCCCTCGGATGTGTATAAAAAAATCGGTGTTGCACTGGTTGGAAACCCATCCTTAGCCAGAAAGGCTCGCACCGCGATGGGGGAGGAGCAGTGGGCAAGATTTGTTGACACATGGATTAGGCAGGCCGCCCAAACCAAGCCCGGAGTTAATATCATTGGAGGGGAGATTTCTTCAAACTCAACACTTACCGCCCTTGGTAGATTAAAAACACAAAGCCCGGAAGGCTACGAGATTTTGACGCAAGGACGCGAAAGAAGTATTGCCGTGATCGAGGAGTTGGCAAGCATGATGCGCCAAGGCGATAGTTATATGAATAGATCAAGAACGGCAAATGCAATGGGAACACAACAGATTGCGTCTGAGGTAATTTCTGGCGGGACAGGTGCTGCGCTTGCGTTTGGCACGGGCCAAGTGACTCCCATCGCGGGCGCTTTGGTCGGGACTCTTATGCGGGCTGCGATACCCAAGCTAATGTCGAGAGTGCTGGTGTCCAAGACACTTGCAAAGGCGCTTCTGGCGGTAAAAGCAAAGCACGGCGAAAACCTGCCTATCGGTGCCGATCTGGCGCGGGCGCTTGTTGCATCAGGCGCGAGCAATGAAGAAGTAAAGGATATTTTCCATGAGCCTAAGTGATGATTTTCCGTGGTTAGAAGGCGTAGAGGATTGGGCGGAAAATATCGGGGGTGAGGTCGGCGGGTTTTTAGAGCGCCCATTGGCTGAAAAGGTAGCGATGGCGGGCAATGACTGGCTTGGCGTAAATAATGCAGCAACGGATTATTTAGGACGGGTGGCAGCTCCCCTCGCAGCCCGATATATGCTGCCGACAGAGCGCCGAGGACTGTTTGATGGCCCGGAGGCTGTTGGTGAAATAGGGGCGGGGCTGGCAAATGCCGCTGCCTCTGGCTTGGCCGCCACTACTGCAATCCCTTTGGCAATGAAGCCCGCCCCTCAAAATCCTGCCACTATTGTGCCGCCCCTCCGTGGGCAGCCCCAAAGACGCTCTTTTGCCGAAGCAACTGATTTGGTGACAAACAGGCTTAATGAGAACCTGACAACAGACCGACTTATTCCCGGCTTACCGGGCGAGCGATCCGCTGGTTCTCAGCTTTTTATGGAATCAGTGGCCGAGGCAGGTAAGCCAATTGAGCAGGCAGGAACTTTTTTAGGCGATAAGGTTGCTGACAGCGGCGGAACACCACTACAGGCCACGGCGGCAGAACTGGTCCCTCACGCTGCCGCAATGCTTTTTCCTTTCGGAAAGCGCACCCAGACCCCTATTGATCCGCTTAAAGATTTTGCCGCAAACCGACTGCCAAACCCCGCCCCGCTTGTTGATAGAGTGCGGGGGGCTTTTGGGGATATAGGAGCGAAAGGCCCCGGCAAATATCAACAAGGGGCTCTTAAAATTGAAAACCCTGACCAAGTGGGTAGGGGTTTGGCAGAAAGGTATACGCCGCGCCATTTTTCAACCGATGGTGCCGGGAACTTTGATACTCATACAAGGGATAGAAGTTACAGCAACGCACTCACGATTGCGGAGGAGACACTTGTCTCTAAGCCTCCCATTGAGACCAGAGAGGCCGACATGCAGCAGCGGCCATCAGCCAACGAACAGGAAGGGGCATTGTTTGGATCGTCTTTTCCAGAAGCAATGCGCTTTATCGACAAAAACACAGGCAACGCCCGGAGCTGGAAAAAACAACTTGAAAGAAAAGGGGTGTATGCCGAAGAAATAAATCGTTATCTTCCGAATCTTGCCGCTGCTGCGGATGATGTTGCGTTTACACGGGATGAGATTTTTGACGATTACGAAGCTGTGCCAGAATTTCAAATGGGGGTTAGGCGCGGTGGTGATGGGCTCGGCCCCTCGTCAAATGACAGAGCAATAAAAAGGGCTCAAGAATTAGCAGACGCATATACCAGCCGCAAAAGTGCGCGAGATGAAAGCCTTGATGCTATTTTGGCCGATGATGTTTACACAGGCACCGGGTATCCACCGATCAGGTCTGCTATTGATAATCTTGTACAAGACTTGCAGCCTACGAAGTATGAAGAACTAAATAATGGTCTCCCAGAAGAAAAGCGGGGGGAGGCGTTCACGCGTTTTAGAAGCTCTATGGAATATGCTGGCGTGGATAAAGGCCAAGTAGAGGAATACTTAAAGGCCCATGCTGCGGTTGTTGATCTTCCTAAGTTGTCGGAAAAAGAAGTTGGGGTGATGAATACAGGAAACGTAGCTGGGCCTAACGCCAACCTTGGTGGTTTTAATTCTACCTACAAGTACCCCGGTGCAGTTGAAAGTCAGGTGTGGCTGTTTGGGGAGAGAGCTGACACGGGTATGCCAAAAGGCAGCATGGCTCATTTTGGAAAAACAACAACAGAGGGCGGCAAGCATATAGAAGGCCACACCCTTGCCAACGCTGGGCATGCTCGCTTGGAGAGTAGAGGTGTTTTTGCAGAAACCTTCCTCAATCCAATGACGGGGGAAAAAGAATGGCGAGAGGTTCAGCCCGTACAGCGAGAGAGCACCCGCGCACTTACCGATGAACTCTACCGCCCAGCAGCGCAACATCTTTCGGAAAAACAAAACGATACCCTTTCGGCACCCGGCCCTCGGTATCAACCGAAAACGAAAGAATCAATAGCAGAGCACGACAGGCTGCAAGAGGAAACGCTAATAATATCTGACCTTTTTACTGAACACATGAAAGTAAAAGAGGCACTGCTGGAGGATTGGGAGGCGATGAGAAAGGGCCTCGTAAACAAAAAGGAGCGGCGGGCGGCGAGCGGAAAGAGCCTCAATAATCAACTAACTCGGACTCCGATGGTGGGTGGAACAGGAAAAGATATAGAGGCCGATTTGGACGAAATTCTGAATGCGAGAGAAACAACACTTGCAGATCAATCGCGTTTATCGAGTTTGAAAGACACGCTGACAAAAATGCATCAGTGGGATTCGGAAAGAGATAGTCTGAGGCTGCGCGATAAAGAAAACACCAACAAATTAGACGATTTAGTAAGCGCTTGGGAAAGCGAAAACCCTGAGCTTCTATTTAAAGACAACTACGACCAACTGCGGTTTACCGTCAGGGCTATGATGGAGGAGGCGTACCGCCTAGATGATGAGTATGTAACGGTCACATCAATGCGCGGGCAAATGGAGGCGTATGGTTACGCTGGAAACTTAGGTCCAGAAGATTATGTTCTCCCCGAATCCGCAGAAAACTGGGTTTATTATGATGAGAACACCGGAAGGTATATGGGACCCGATGGGGAATATGACATAGATGAGGGCGGTCCACAGCCTAGCGAATCCGCTTTGCAGGAAGCGGTTGATAACAGCTCAAATTATGACGAATGGTACGAGCAGGCCACCGAAATGGCTATTAAATCGGAAGCGCGGGACGTAATTGAGAGTGATTTGGTGTCTCTTGATACGATGTATTCCTCTACGCCGGAGGTTGAGTTTGACGAGATGTCGCGGCATTTCAGCTATGAAGAAGCTATACAAGAAGCCGTAGATAATTACCTTGAGACTAACTCGATTCCCATAAAAAGCGATTACCTAAAGCCAGATGAGGGAGACTTTTTTGGGGAGCGTGTAGATGAGGATGCGTTTAACCGCGAGCTACAATCATACAAAAGCGAGCTGGAGGCCATCGAAGAAGGCGACACGGTTAAGCATGTGTATGTGATTACAGATGGGGATTATAACGAATATGACCCGTCTGAGACCAGCGTGGAGAAAATCGCAGACATCCATGCGCGAGAGGCTATAGATGCTGACAGCGATCTTGTATTTAAACACGTTGAAAGAGGGGATGCTGGAATAACATGGCACGATAAGGCTAAGGAAGGGTCGGTGGATATTGCTGAAAAGACAAAAAAGGATGGCTTTGTTTTACCCGACCCGGATGCGGAGCTTGACACCGGGATCGAGAATCTCACATGGGGGGGAACGGACGATGGGCAAACTGAGAAGATGGCAAAGTCAAATTATGCCCCTGCCACAGTCGAGAAAAGTTTAAGGCGAGTTCTTAGGGACATGGGGCTTAGTAACACGCACATTCTTGATGCGTTGGTGCGTGTAAACATAGACGTTTCTGGCGAGCCCGGTATTGGTAGGCAGCAAAACGTGCAGGGAATCAAAATGACTCCTGCCGTTAGAGATGCTATTGAGAATAAAAAACGGGGTTTTCTAAAAAGCGACCCTGACCGCACAAAGCACATCAGTCAGCGCACAGGTGGTTTTTTAGAAAATGCGCTACTGAGCCGCGAGAAAGCACTGTTTCAGGACCGCGTATCGAGGTCTACTTCTGGGCAGGATGATGGGAGTTTTACACCCCAAGCGCAAAGAAAAGCAGAGAATCGCATAAGCACGATGGAGAGTCAGCTTTTCCCTCGACCACCAGCCCCTATAACCCGGCTGGAAAACGCCCCGCCCGAAGCGCGTTATGTTCCCGGCCAAGGTGATGTTCAGTACGGAGTACACCAGCCTGCCGCCGATGCTGCTTTCGACTACATGCAGAAAACGGGCCTTGAATACTTCCCACCCAAGGTTTTTGCTCCACTTGTTGCCGAGAGAGGGGCGGCCAGAGCCCGTGAATATGAAATAATGAAACATGATCCGAATGATCCTCTGGTTAAACGCTCTTATGCTGCATTTGTTGAAGAAACTATCGCTCAATACAAACATTTGGTCGATACAACCGGGTTGAAAGTGGATTTCAATTTTACTTATGACACGCCGCGCAAGGTCATAGACGATGTTATTGATAATAACCATATCAGCGTGTTTTCAACAAAGGCGGGCTACGGCTCTGAGCCAGTGGTTGCAGGCGACAACCCTATGTTGCAGCCCACTGAATTTTTTACAACCGATGGCGAGCCTATGCTGGTCAATGATCTGTTCCGGGTTACACATGATGTTTACGGGCATGTTAAAAATGGTGTAGGATTTAGGGCGAGGGGCGAGGACAACGCATGGCAAGCGCATGTTTCTATGTACGGACCCGAAGCTCGCGGAGCAATGACAACCGAAACTCGCGGGCAAAACTCATGGACTAATTTCGGTCCCAACGGCGAAAGTAACAAAACAGCATCGCAGGAAGATACTGTTTACGCCGACCAGAAAATCGGATTGATGCCCAACTGGGTGTCGGAGGAGGGTAGGCTAAGTGCCACCACTAGGCGAGAAAAGTATGAAAGTGCTGCAAGAGATGATCTCACAGGGTTTGAGGGATCAATCAGGCCAGATGGACAGCTCGAAATCATTCACTGGTCCCACAAGCCATTTGACAGAACCGACCCCAGCAAGTGGGGCAGCGGGCTCTCACGCACTAACAGATCGGAAAGAAACCGGAAAGCGGAAGCGCCCGGAAGAACCTTCTTTGGTCTCGAAACCGAAATAAATCCCTATGTCCCAGAAAGTGGTCTGGGAGATGTTAGAAATGTCTCCCAGATCGACCCTGAGCTTATTTATATCCCAGCAAACGATTGGGAAAACCTCTGGCAAGACAGCGATAACCTTTCCGTTATCACCGAAAACGAAAAACGAATTGCGGCAGCGGGATACTCCGGTTTCATGGTAGATACCAAGGAGTTTGGAAAAGTTGTTGTCGTTTTCGACCCTGTAGAAATTCAAAAGATACCGGATGGAATTGTTGAGAACGAGATTCTTGATGATTTTGACGAGGTTATCACAGGTGACACCGCATTCTCGGTAGGCACAAATGATGACGAAGGTTCCGTTCCGATGATTGCCAACATGAAAGAAAACCCCGATTACTTCCGCGAAGAAAAAGGTCAAACGATGGAAGTTGTCTATATGTCACCGGACGAATATATTGCCAAGTGTATTGAGATTTTCGATGGCCCGACCACAGATGAAATTACCGGGCAGAGGATGAAAAGCACAATCAATGCTGAGTACGAGGAATATGGCGGAGACAATAAGGTTGAGAACATTGCTAATGCCATCAAAGGAGGACTGACGTATGAGGCTCCGTGGTTGGAGTACGGGCCTAACTATGGCGCTCAAGAGGGCTTGCACAGAGCTTTGGCAGCGAGAAAGCTAGGGCTTGAAAGCATACCAGTCATTATTCTGACGAACACTAAGCCATAAAACAACAAAGCCCCCGTAAGGAGGCTCTGAGGGTTGACAGCGTTGCTGCGTATCAACTATCTTATATTCTGCGAGAAAAATAAGATGGGTCCATTATCCGTTCAGGCTATGGATTAGTCAATACCCATCTTTTGTGTCAATACTCGCATCCAGTTCATTCGATGCAGTAACTGCCGACACTGGATTAAAAAAACGCAGCAGATACCCAAAGCCAATCAGGAGCCACCCCACCTCCGCTGAACTTGGTCACACTATTGGCACCTTGCAGTGTCTGCACTACGCAGAAGGGAACCCAGCACATCAGGCTTGATCTACCAAGCAGTGTAAGGGGGGGTAGCTATGCCTAGAGGCTTACAAAATGATGTACGAAACAAACAAGGATCGGCAGAATCAGGACAGATTAGCATGGGTTTTAGAGAACATTGGCTACCATGTCGAACAGACCGACACTTTTGTAGCATGGGATATGCGGCTGTGCCTTGATGGGAGCTTGTATGCGGTGGTTGAGTGCAAGTTCCGTGATAGGGCTTGGGACCCGCTAAAAGTCGATGTGAGTAAAATCAAGGCGCTCTGCGCGGAGGCAAGGAAGCAGAGCTGCAAGCCCCTTTTTATTGTTGGATACCCCGGACCACCTTATTTTTGGGTCACTGCCCACACAGATTTTCAAACCGGAACGATGCTACGGATGCGTGGAGGAGAAAGGAGAGGAGAGACCCCGGATGATGTTTTTTTAATACCTCAAAAGAAATTTAAAAAGATTCAATAGCAAATTATAAGGTGTTGACACCAACCGCGATATATGCAGAATGGAAGATCAGCAAACCACGGAGAACAATGATGATGAGTTTACGCAAGGCGGCCACCAAGGCGATGGTGTGTGCCGTGATTTTTGCAGCCAGTTTCGCAGCCAGTTATTTCCTGATTGTTTATGCAACAAACAACTGTCTGGGGTGCCAATGAAAACTAGATACAGCTACAGGTTGGCGGCTCACCATGAAGCGGGACACGCACTTGTCACTGAGCTGCTAGGTGGCGCGGTGGTTAGCGTGGCTCTTGAGCCCACCCCACATTGCATCCCAGACGTTATGGGGCTGTGTGATGAGGATATTGCAACCATTTGCATGGGAGGCGCGGCAGGAACCCTTATTAAGTACGGAACGATGGGTCCGTGTGAACTGGATGTTATCGCCGCAAATGTCTATACCGATGACCATTTGGCAGCGCTCGAAAGGGCCAAAAGTCTTATCGAGGGAAGCCGACAGCGTTTTGATGCGAAAGTCTGTGAGTTGCTGGCAGAGCTAGGTCCTGATCGGGCCTCAGAAAAAGCGGAGGTCCATGTGGACACCATCATGGCGGTGATGAAGCGCGGAACTACTTATGCAAATTGTGAACTTAGCGAATTAAACCAAGGAGAAAAAAAATGACCGACAAAACGACTTTTACTCAGTTCTCTGCTGTGCAGAAAGGAATATCTGGAATCGGAATAGCCAAAGAAGGTGTAAACGCACAACAGCGTTACAATTTCCGAGGCATAGATCAGGTGATGAACACACTGGCTCCGCTGCTGGCAGAGCATGAGGTCCTCATCGTGCCATCCGTTAAAGCGCACAATGTCGTACCGGGGGCAACCAAGGCGGGAGGCGTTAATTTTCATCATTATGTGGAAGTGGAATACTACATTCACAGTCCTTACGGCGATCCCCTTGGCCCCTTCCTCTCTTTTGGCGAAAGCCTCGACACTAGCGACAAGGGCTTGAACAAGGCTTGCACCGCCGCCTACAAATACTGGGTACTCACGGCTCTATGTGTACCGCTTGAGGGCCATGAGGACGCAGATAAAACCTCCCCAGAGGCTGCGAACACTGCTCTTACGCCTGCCGAGTCTCAGGCAATACTCGCGCTGTGCATGAAGTCAAACACAAAGGTTGATGATTTTGTTTCTTGGATGGGCTACTCAGCATTAACCGCGATTCCTTCTTCCCAGTACCCAAAAGCGACACAGGCGCTGGAGCAAAAGCTGGAAAAAATGGCGGAGAGTTACGCCGAGACTGAAAGCCTTGCCGCCCAACATGCTGATGAACCCATTGAACAGGCGAGGTAGTTATGAGCGAGACATTCAAGAAACAAATAATCGTGGAACCCGGCTCAAGAGAGTGGCGCGAAGCCCGCGCAAATTTAATAACCGGGTCGCGTGTTGCCGGGGTCTTGGGCGCTGGGGGTTTTAAAACCGACCAACAAGTTCTGAGAGAAATGGTGTCAGAGACACTCGGAGATTTCGAGCACACCCCGCCAAATGTGGCAATGAAGTGGGGAACTGAGCATGAGGCGGAGGCGCTGTCTCTGTATAAGTTTCTCTACGCTGGCCCGGAAACGGTAGAGCTGACAGGTTTTTGGGTCAAGGATCGCATTGGGGCATCACCGGACGCGCTGGTGGGTGACAATGGCTTGGTTGAAATAAAATGCCCTTGGAAAAAAAGAGAAGATACTGACCCGCAATTCTCATCCATTGATGATTTGCAGCACTACTGGCATCAAATACAGGCGCAGCTATACTGCACAGAGAGGGAGTGGTGTGATTTTTTTCAATGGACTCCAAAGGGGTTTCGTTATGAAAGAGTTGTACGAGACAAGCTCTGGTACAAGGTGAACAAAAAATCTTTTGAGGCTTTTTATCTGCGCTATGAAAAGGCAGTTGCTGATGCCCAGATCGGCGGGCCGCAGCAAAAAATATCAGGCAGTGAAAAATGGAGTGGTTTTGCAGAGCAATATATTACCGCCCTGCAAGTCAAAAAAGCAGCCGAGTCGGACTTGGAGAACGCCAAAGAGGGGCTGACCGCGCTTATGAATGAGGAAGGCGTTGATCTTTGCGAAGGCCAAGGTATAAAGGCGATGAGGGTCACGCGAGAGGGGGCAATTGATTACAGAGCATTGGCGCTAGATAAATTGAGCACAGAGGCTCTCGCTCTCAGCGAAGATTTCCGCAAGAAAAGCTCAAGCTATCTAAAATTTACCGTAACAGGAGAGTAAAATGGCAGTTAATAAAGTAATACTGGTGGGTAATCTTGGCAATGACCCGGAGGTTAGATACACCAATGAAGGAGCGGCGATTGCCAATTTATCCTTGGCAACCTCGGACTCTTGGAAAGACAAGAAAACCGGAGAAAAAAAGGAAAAAACCGAATGGCACCGCATTGTAATGTTTAACCGGCTGGGAGAGATTGCTGGGGAGTATTTAAAAAAGGGGTCCAAGATATATTTGGAAGGCTCATTGAGGACCCGCAAGTGGACAGACCAAAGCGGGCAGGATAAATACACCACAGAAATCGTTGCGAGAGAAATGCAGATGCTAGATGGGAAAAGCAGCGCCGCCATCCCCAGAGCCGCTGCCAGAGCCATAACGGCATCAAAGCAGCTCGACCAACAAGGAACATCGCCCACCCCGCCACCTCTGGAAACCTTTGAAGATGATATCCCATTCTGATATTGTTGTATGGCGGTGCATCCGGGTCCTAGCTGGAGCCACTTTGCTGCCTACATCCTAAGTGTGGGCTCTATGCAGAGCCAGCAGTCAGCCCTCTCCACACCGCATATAGAGCTGGTCTCTCTTTAAAAAGGCAAGTGGGGTGGTTCCTAAAACAGTGCCGGTGCTGGCGATCACCGGAACCCACCTATATTTTATTTTTAACTCTTGTTTTCTAGCCTATTTCTTTCTGAACCATCAAATTCGCAAAGAAATATACTTGTTTTCTCGGTGTCAAATTTATTTTCGTCCTTGCGGTTGCTG
>TARA_R110000851_G_scaffold3319_3_pt1 | contig 12001 bp, 21 predicted proteins | sample TARA_R110000851 | Tara Oceans TARA_R110000851 (sample SAMEA4397627) | marine metagenome | biome: Polar Biome; feature: [DCM] deep chlorophyll maximum layer (ENVO:01000326); material: water (ENVO:00002006), including particulate matter (ENVO:01000060) such as... | depth 17 m | reverse complement strand
TGTAACAGCAAATGTGGAATTACCAGATTGATTAGCTGTGAATGTTGCACTACCATCAAGTCCTGTACTAGTGGTCATAGATAGCGTTCCGTTACCAACTGATGGTACACTTGCATCAACATACGCTTTATTAGCTGCGTCTGTACTTGCAGATACTGTATCTATTCCTTGTATACGTCCTGTGCCGCTTAATGTTATATCTCCACCTGAAACAACTATATCGCCTGCAAAAGTTTGAGAGGTCGCTGAAAAAGTTGCTGCCGCTGTTCCTCCTGTAGTTATAGTAATAGATGCACCTGCCCCAACTTTGGAGATGTAAGTAGTGCCTGAGTTACTACCATCTAGACGTAATTTCGTTCCAGATGGTAGTACTAGGTCATTATAATGGTTAGAGTAAGCCATGCATTACAAATATATGTAAAATTAATATTATGCTGAAACGTTTGTTACTAATATTCTCCAGGCGTTTGTTCCAGGAGCGGTATTAGACCTAACCGTTACAGCTGTTGCAGATGTTCTTTCAACTTCTGCGTATATAGTGTCCCCACTAGATACTTCATATATCTGACACATAACATCTGTTGTGTTAAATCCATGACTAATCGTGTAATTTAAATCAGAATTATTTCCAAATGTTACTTGATAGAAGAATCCAGCGTTTACACAAGATTCAACTTCAGTACAGAAGTTTGTTACTTGACTAGCTCCAATCTGTATTGATTGAGCTGACTTAGCTGTAACAATTCCTTTGTCATTTGTTGTAACTGATAAAGATTGACTTGCTGAACCTACAGAACCTGCACCTCCGACAGTTGCCATACTAACCGCACCAGTTGAAACAACTAAGCCTCCAGCTGTTGGGAAGTTAGCTAAACCTACTGTTGTAGCGGTTGCTAAATCTGTATCAGACTGAACTACTACGAAATCAGATTCTACAGAAGCTCCTGCTGCTGCTGCTTCAGTTGCTATTACCTGATCACCAGGTGTTAAAGGTGTTGCTGCATTTCCAAAGAAATTACCAGCAGTTGTTACAACGTAGAAATCACCGACAGCTATTGCAACTCTCGCCGCACCTACTGTTAAATTAGTTGCTCCTCCATCAATAACACCTGTACTTGCATTAAATCCTCCTTTAAATTCTAGAAGTCCAACTACAGCAGCATTTAACTGATTTACGTTAACCCCATCTGTTCCTGCGGTTCCAGGAGCAAGATTAGTTATTTTCTGGCTTGTACCAGCGGTATTGTTCATTGAAGTACCAAAGTTTCCTAAATCAATATCAGTTGATTTTATTCTTGCATTGGCAGTTCCGTCTACAACAGCAAATGTATCTGATGAATCAGTCCATGTTGCAGTTGTTGGTAATTCGTTTAAGTCTAAAGTAATAGTTAAATCATCTGTTGCACTTGCCGCTGTATCTATTCCTACAGAACCTAATATACTTAATGTATTACCATTAGATATAGTTTGATTTGCACCAGAGTCTCCTGCTAAAATAAATGAAGACATTGTACCAGTTCCACCTGTGTAAGATACAGTTACTGCTCCAGTTGCTGAAGAAACACCTATGTTTGATCCAGCTATTATTGAAGTAACACCTGTATTAGATATAGTTACGTTTCCTGTAGCACCACTTACTCCAATACCTGTTCCTGCAATATTAGATAGTACACCATCATTTGATATATCAAGTATAAATCCATTTGCACTTGTTGAAATACCAGTTCCTCCTTGTATATCTACAGTTGCTCCTGCTGTTATATTTGCATTTGTACCAGCATCACCTGTCAATAACCAGCCTGAATATGCAGCTGGTACCGTAGGCATTGTAATAGTTTTAGTATTTAAAGCTGTAACGTGACCAGTTGAATTTCTTGTAACTGAATCAACCGCTGTAAATGTACCTGCAGAACCTGGTGAAGATGTACTTACAGTATCCGATTGAGATTGTAATGCGTGAGTAATGGTTAATGTATCAGTTGCTGAAGCAGCTGTTGATATAATTCCATTTGCACCACCTTCAAAAGAAGCTGTGTTTCCGTTTGTTATCGTCTGGCTTGTACCAGAGTCTCCTGCTAAAGTCCAGTTTATAGCATTAAATAATGTACCAACTAATACTCTGTAAGAATTATTAGCTTGACTTGAATCTTGAATTGCAAAATAATCAAGTGATGAAATTGCACCTACTGTAGTCATGGATGATATATCCATACCAATTTTTATTTGGTCTGAAGCAGGAACTTTTTCCATGTAAACACCTCCGTAGAAAGTATTCTCAAAATCAAATGTATCTCCAGAAGAGATTGTCATAGTACCCAGTCCATTTGGAGCATCTACTGTAAATGATCCACTTGGAATTGCAGGGAAAGTTTGTAATGCCCCAGTTCCATCTATATATTGTGAAGAGCTACCAGCACCTGCTAAAGTTAATGTTCCAGATCCTGTAACAGGCGAGCCTGATACTGTGAATGCTGAAGGAGCAGCTAATCCTACACTTGTTACTGTACCACCGCCGATTGCTGTAGTTAATTGTGAAATATTTACAAACTTAGCGTTTCCACTATCACTTGTATCTGATAATAAAACTCTATCTCCAGCTACTACTGTAATTGCTGTTCCACTAGCCGCAGCTAATACAACATTATCAGCACCTAAATAATCTACTGCAACTGAAGGCGAAGGCCCTGTTGAGTTAGTTACTGTAATTCCTGCCCCACCTAATACAGATGTAATATCACCTTGAGGGATTGCTGGGAATGTCGCTAAAGTACCATCTCCTCTTATATACTGAGCTGTACTACCTGCTCCAGTTACTGCTAATGTTCCTGCAGTTGTTATAGGTGAGTTTGATACTGTAAACGCCGCTGGCATTGTTAAACCTACACTTGTTACGGTTCCTGCACCTGAAGAAGCTTGTAAAGTCACCCATGTTCCACCACCTATGTGATATTGAAGAACATTTCCAGTTGTGTCATATACTAACTGACCTTCACCACCTGGGTTACCACTACCTCCACCTGCTACATTATAAACCTTAAACTCTTTTAGTTGATTGTTTTTGAGATTTATATCTCCGTAAAAATTAATGTTTGCCATTTGTTTATATTTTTTCTATTTTTTGTTTAATTAAAAAACGCTCTGAAATTTGTTACACTTTGTGAAAATGTAATTTCAACTTGCGTGTTGCTTTTATATTCTACTTCTGCTTCTACTATATCGTCATTTGCATCTACAATTGTACAAGAAGAAAATTTATTTAACCCATGGTTAACTAAAAACGTTGAAGCTCCTGTTAAATTAGCTACAAAATTCTTATCTCCGCCACTTGCTCCATAGTCCAACAAAGATATAAAATAATCTTCATCATTTTCAAACCCTCCATTGCCTGCTTGATAGGTTAAATTTATATCCCAAAATTGGTTTTCTAAAGGATCTTGTGTTGCTGTATTCCAGGTATATATAGCCCATTGTGAAATATCATCACACTTAGTTATTATAACACTTGATGTTTGTAATGGAGCCACATAATATCCAGATATGTTTACAGTACATCTAGCTTTTTGTGATTCGCTTAGCATAAAATCTGTTAATGTAGCAAAAGGAATTACTCCAGCTACTGCAGGATCTTGTGTAATTGTTCCGCATTCTCTTGGTGAATTAGCAGCTATAGTCATGTCTTTATAAGTAAACCTAGGATATGGACTATCTATATAATTTAATCTAGCAATCCATGTAGCTACTGCACCAGCAGTAAAATTTTTAGTTGCATTTAAAAAATCAACATCAGTTCCTATCCATTTATCCCCAGGGTTAATTACTAAATCATTGACGTATGTACTTATTCTAGCCATTTAATTTCGTTTTTTTATTTTTTGTCCTTTTTCATATGAGCGTCCTCCAAAATATGAAGCAACAACTGTAACCAAAAGAACTTTTAACAATTCTTTCCAATCATCATCAACTACAAAGGTAATAAATCCTGAATCAATAAAAATAAGCAACATTGTAACTATAATTAAAAATATTAAAACTAAAGGCCTAACTGATTTGCTTAACTTATTATCACTTGTCATGTCTGTTTTCCACCTATCGGTAACATTCTTTTGCATTTCAGCTTCTGCATCAATTAACATTTCATGTATCTCTTTTTCAAAGTGAGCTTTTTCATCTTTTGTTCTAATAAATTTATCAGCTATATTAGCTAAGTTATTAGCAACATTAGATGCTCCATTTCCAAATAGTTTATTTAATATATTCATTTTGATTAACATTTCCACCTTCTTCTAGCTTGTCTTATTCTAGAGTTGGGATTGTTTCTAGTTTTTCTACTACTTAATTTTAATTGTCCTCCGCTTCTTGCACAATACGACTTTCTTCTTTTTTCTGATTTACTTCCTGCTTTTACTTTTCCTGTAACAGCTGTTTTTAATTTACTGCCAGGGTTTGCACGTTTGTATGCTGCAACACCTTTTCGTGTCATTCCAGCTCCAGACTTAGTTGGCCTATAATTTGCGCCTTTTCCTTTTGTAGTTTTTGCTATAGGCATAACTTCTATTTTTTTCTGCTTTTTGGAAAACCTTTTTTCATATTACTATAAGCTTTTGGAGTTATAGTTGATTTAGATTTAGATCTTGATGTTCCTGCTTTTTTACGAGCATTCATATTTGCGTATAGTCCTTTTCTTTTTGCCATTTTTTTATTTTGATTTATAAATTGATTTTCTATTTTTTACTAAACGTCCTGTTTTTTTTAATGCATTTTTCATAAAAGGTTTTTGTCCCTTTACTGCTTTGCCTTTTGAATTTTTTTGACCACTTTTGTAAAAATCATAAAGTGTAGTTGCAACGCCTACAGGCCCTGCTCTTTTTATTACTTTTGTTGCTATTTTTTTTGCAACTGATTTTGCAAAAGCTTTTTTATTTCCAGCCATAATTATATATTATTATATTCTTTTTTAGCGTCAAAACTTGGACATGATTTATTAGAAAAATCACGATGTCCATGTACAACAGCATCTCCATGAAAAAGTTTTAACACTTTTAACAAAGATAGTAAAGATTCTGTTTGTTTTTTTGTCCGAGTATCTTCCCATTCCTCCATATGTCTGTCCATACCTCCGATATAACAAATTCCAATACTGGATTTATTATGACCTCGGCAATGCGCCCCTGGTATTTCAATTGGCCTTCCATATTCTAACGATCCATCTAACCTTACAATGTAATGATATCCTATGTCGTCCCACTTGTTTCCTTTTACGTGCCAGTCCCTTATTGTTTCAGCACTAAAATCTTTCCCTACAGGAGTTGCTGAACAATGAATAATAATTTTATCTATTTTTCTCATTATAATTCTATGTTTTTAATCCATCTAAAAGTTTTTTTGTACCATCTATTGTCTCTTTTGTTTTGTTTTGTTTCACAAACAGTACAAATAGAATCGGTAACAACTATTCTAACAGTATCAACAATCTCTCTTAATACTATTTTATAATTATATTGTACACTATCACTATCTAATTTTATAGTATTTAATTCATACATATTACTCAAGTTCCATATACTGTCTGTGTAAATTTTATGAATCTTTTTAATATCTCTTTTTTTTCTCCAGAGATCTTGTTCTAATAAAACTTTTTCTTCTCTATTATTAACAACTGATTTAACAGCTCCATCAGCTGCGCTAAATAAACTATCGGTATTAACGTTAAAAGATTCTATCTTTTCCGTAGAATCTTCTGAGTGAAAACAAGAGGAAAACATAAACAACAATATAAACCATTTAATTTTCATTTAAGTTTTTTAGAGTTTCAATAAATTTGTCATTAAGTTTTTTATAGTCACTTCTTAATACAATAACTTCTTCTTGTAAATTTTCTATTTGATTTGTTAAAGTTGTTTTATTATCTATATATAAATAACCAATTGCTATAATGCAAAAAAACAATCCACCTGCTAAAGGATTAGCGGCAAAGTCTTTAAAATTTATGGGAGATTTCATCAATTATATTGATGTTATTTCTTTTTAAACTTCCAATGGTAAAGTTTAAATAATGATATTGATATAGCTAAAACTAAAGATATCATTGTTAGAATTTCATTAAAATCAGCTAAGCTTAACCCTATAGCTCCTGCATTGGGTAGTACTACCTCAAGTGTATCTTTCAAATCGCTATTCATTTCCTTTTTCAAAGTATTATTATTACCAAATTGCTATACAGTTATCTTGTGCTGCTAAACTTGTGTTAGTTCTAAATACTTTTTTTATTTGAACAGGTAAGTAATCACCTACTCTAAAGTTAGTAAATATAACATCATTATCCGCACATGTTAAAACTCTCACGTCTACAAAAGATGTTGCGTCTGTCATAGTTGCTTCGTTAGAACCAACATAAAGTAAACAACATTCTGAAGAATCTAATCCAGATGATTTTGCTTTAGGATTTGCAGCATTTGCATATATTGTGTAAGGAGCAACTACTTGTGTTAGTGTTCCAAATATTTCTGCTGATAAAGTTAATTGATGTGATGTAGCTACTTTTCCTCCAGATCCTTGACTGTTTAATGAAGTAACATATGCACTTTGTCCTGAAGTATTGTTTTTTACAATAGCTCCAACTTCTAATCCTGGGTAAACATCTGTATCTAAAAAGTTTACCGACTTGTCTACTAATGCGTCTCTTCTAATGATTGCATAATCTGCTCCTGTAGCTCCTGTAGTTGGAAACGCATCAGAATCTAAAGATAGATTTGTTCCGCTATCTACTCCAACGATTACAGCGTTTGCTGCAACAGTTTCATTGTATACTTGGTAAGTATTTACTTCTAAGAATCCAGATGCTGCAATAGTTGCTTGAACATTTGCCGATACAGCACCAATTTTACCGTCTGCATCTATTAATGTTTTAGAACAGCTAATTGTATCACCAGCTACATAACCTGATCCTTGAGCTACTACCTTCATTGTTACAACTCCACCATTAGTTAATGCTGTAACAGTAACAGTCATTCCAGTACCGCTTGCTGCGTTGTTTGATGTTGTTGCTAATGCTCCTGTTGTTCCAGCTAAAGCTGCAGTTTGCACAGATGCTGGAAAAGAAGCGTTAACTAAAGGTACTCCTGCCACTATTGGCATTACATTTGTACCAACGTAAGCTGCATTGAAAGCGTTTGCTCCAGTTTGCGCTGTATCTAATAATGTATTTGTTAATAAAGCTGTATTTGTTGAATTGGTTACAGCTCTTTGGGCTAAATTTATTTGTGTTCCTGCAAAAACTCTTGCGCTAGGCATTGGAATGTTTGCATTATCTGATGAGTTAACTACGTTTGCTAGGTTTGTATTAACTACAATTTTTTGGTACGCCATTTTTCTTTTTTTGAGGGTTAAAAATCTCTTTATTTACTATATGGGAAGACACGATTCAACGTATCCCTCCTTTTTCCACATCCACAGTCACTTTTACCTGCTGCTTTTGCTATTTTGTTTGCTAGTTTGTCAGCACCTATAGCTTTTGCTACATTATGTACTGTGTCTCCTAGGCCTTTTGATTCTATTCTAGTTCTTTTCATTTTATTTACAAGTACACAACTTGTTAGGGCAATCTTTTACGCTAAAAAATAATTTAGCTACCATCCAATTCCATCCACATTGGAATTTGCACCATAATTGTTGTAATTTAAGTCCTACTTTAACTAATAATTTTCCCATTTCTGTTTTTTTATTTATTCAAAAGGGTTGTCAGGTAATTTTTTTTTGTTAAGATCATTTGGGTTGAAGTGTACACGTTTGTCGTACCAAGGTCTTTTTGGTGGAACGTAATCTACATAACAAATTTGGTTTTCTACCACAACTTGTTTAGGAACGCCCTTATCCTTTATCTTTGGTTTTACAACAACTGGTTCTACTACCTTAATGTCTTTGACAACTTTCTTTTTTGCTTTTTTTACAACTTTCTTTTTTGCCATTGAATTAGATTTTATTTATTTACGTTTAGCTTTACCCTTAACTTTTTTTAATTTAGGGTTTTTACGTTTAGCTTTGGCAGAAGCCTTCCTAGAAGCTGAAGCTAATATAGCTCCTGCTGCTTTTTTGGAATAACCTCCTTTTTTTGCTATTTTGTTTTGAACACTTTTAAAACTCATTTAACTAGCTTAAGTGTTTGTGAGTTTTCCAAGATGAAACGTGTCTGTAAGACATAGACTTGTCAGCACCGTAAGCATGCTTGTACATTTTTTTTGACATCCCTTTAGATTCGTCTCTACGAGATTTCATAGATTGAGATTTTTTTCCATTTCTAGCTCCTAAAGATTCGTCTAGTCTTGAATTATATCCTTGTCCACCCATTCCTGCTTTTTTCATAATTTTTGTTTTTATAATTATTATTACAGACCAAAGATAAGAATTTTTTTATATTCTTTTTCTGTTAGGTCTTTTCCTGTTAGATTTAACTTTGCTAACTTTTTTTGTAATTGCTTTTTTAATTTTCTTACCAACATTTTTAGCTCGTCTTCCAATGTCTTTTGCAGTATTTTTTGCATATCGTACACCACCTGCACCAAGCATTGCACCACCTGCTGCTAAAGCTCCTTTTGTAAGCATAGTTCCTGCTGGAGACATAACCGCTGCTGTAACTGCCGCTGTTTTTGCAACATTCTTCACGCCTCTACCGATTGCTCTTTTAGTATTTTTTATTCTATCTTTACGAGTTGTTGTTCTCTCATATCTAGTACCTTTATCTTTTGTTATAGTAGCTCCTTTAACGCCTTTTTTATAAGTTTTTTCTTTTGTAGAAGCATAACGCATGTTAGTCTCTTTCTTATTTACCGTTACCTTTTTTGGTTTTGATTTACCAGCACCATAGTCTTTTCTTCTTGTAGTCGTGCCTCTTCTATTAGTTTTAGTAACAGATTTAGTTCCATCAGATCTTGTAGTAGTAGCTTTTTTTACTCTTCCTACAGTTTCTCCTTTTCTTTTTCTTCTTCTTTTAACTGCAGTTGTAGAGGTAACTTGTACTTTCTTTTTTTTAATAGCCATTATTTTTTTAGGAATTTTTTTTGTTTATTTCTTTTTGCTTTGTTTCTTTGAACTAAAGTAGTTGGTTTTCTTTTGACTATTTTTCGTCCTGGTGTTTTTCCTACACTTACTCTTCCTGTTTTTTTAGAAACTTTAACTTTTCCTGCTGCTCGTCCCATTGATGCTCCTGCTCCTACTCCTGCCATTGCTCCCCTTGCTGCTGCTCTTGCTCCTGCTCTTGCTCCTTTTTTTAGTGCTGATTTTGCTTTCATGCCTTTACCAGCTGTTCTAACTTTTTTATAAGCTTTTACATATGGGTTAGCATCTCCAGTAACAGCTTTCCTTATATTTTGTTTAGGAGTGTTCTTTAAAACATTTTTTACTTTTTGTTTTGCTTTTTTAATTAAGGCTCCTGGGATTTTTCTCATAGGAGTATCCATAATATTTTTATTCTTAGGATTACCTTTTTTCTTTGGTCTTCCTACTTTAGATCCGTATGTTCCTTTACCTTGTGGCATGATAATATTTTTTAATGATTATATTTACACAAAGATAAGAATTTAATTAAATCATTTTGAGACACAAAAACAAAGATAAGTTTATACCTTCTCACGACTACATGAAATACTGGAGAGTTATAAGATACTGGGTTAAAGCCAAGTACAAAATAGGAACACCTGATATAGATATGTTATTGTTTCTTTACAGCGAAGACATTTTTAATAAAACAAAATTTAATGAGTTTGAAGAATTGATGTCTTGGGATGTTAATCGTTTTGACCAATTGTTAAAAAACGGATGGGTACATGTTTGGAGAAAAAAGAGAGGTAAGGAAACGACTTTATACGAACTAACGTATAAAGCTAAACGATTAGTTAATCTTATTTATAGGAAATTAAATGGTGAGGAGATAGGCGAAGACCATAGAACTAATCCTTTATTTAGGAAAGATGCTTCGTTTATGGATAAAGTCTATCGTCAATCTATAATAAAACTTAACGAAGAAAGAAAAGAACTATTTTAATTTACCACGCTTAGCTTGTCTTGTAGCTTTTTTATTATCTTTCTTTTCCCATTTACTATATTTCTTAAAAGCTTTAGGGCCTGTAACAAAAGTAGATCTGGTTGTTCCTCTTCTATTAGTACGGTTTCTTGTAGCAAACTGTTCTCCAGTTTCTTTATTTAGAGTAACAGATTTACTTCTAAATGTTTGTTTTCCTTTTCTGGTGTTGGTAGTAGAAGAAGATTTTGATCTTTCGTATTTACTATTTTGACTTGACTTAGACCTAAACTGTTGTGAGAGTTTTCCTTTTCTTGTTCTTGTTTTTACAACATCAGATGTTTTAACTCTAGTTTTAGCTGCTAGTCTTGTAGCTGCTTTTTTCTTTTCAGCAGGAGTTCGCTTGTCTTTTAAAACTGTACTTGTCGTAGGTTTTGACCTAGACCTTCTAGTTGTTTTGCTTCTATAAACTTTTGTTTTCTTTTTTTTCTCTGCCATATGACAAAGATAAGAATTTAATTTATATCACTATTACCACGTTACGCTCTTCAATAATAGTCATAGACTCATTATTAACCAACATAGAATGTCCTGCACTTTTATCGTAATAGATTAAATCATCAACTTTAATTACTTTCACATCGCTACCAGGCTTTATAACTTTACCTTTTTTATATCTGAAATCATCAGCATCTTGTGCTGACAATAATAAACCAGATTTAGTTTTTATTTCCTCATCTATTGGTTTTACTGCTATATATTTTCCTATTGGTTGCATATTATTTTTTATTTCGTGTATACACAGCAAATACTTTTGCGTTTCCTGTATCGTTAATTAGAATTTTATCTTGTTTGATTTCTTCTTTTTTTACCTTTGGAAAGTATTTAGGGTTCTTAGAATTTAACTTACGCTTCTTCATTTAATCTTTTGTGAGTTATAATTGCATTAGTACTTAAAATAGTTGTAGCTACAGATACTGCATTTATTAAAGCATTCTTTGTAACCTTTAACGGATCGATAACTCCCATCTTATACATGTCACCATACACTTCGTTCTTAACATCATATCCGTCATTTTGTTTTCTGTCGTGTAAAGTGTCTAATATTTCAGCATGATTTATTCCAGCGTTAGTTAATATTTGTTTTAATGGAGACTCTAAAGCTTCTAACATAATTTCTAAAGCAACACGAGAGTTGTGTTCTAAGCCTGCGTTTTCTACCATCCATTTAAATTTCAATGCTAATCTATATAAAGCTATTCCTCCACCAGCTACAATACCTTCTTGTAATGCAGAACGTACTGCACATACCGAGTCATCAACTCGGTCAAATTTTTCTTTTTGCTCTACATCACTATTTCCTCCTACATAAATTGCACCAATAGAACCAGCTAAACTAGCTATACGTTCATTAATAAACTTTCTTTCTCCAAGATGTTTAGTGTTTTCCTGCTGAACTCTTAGTTGTTTTATTCTTTCACCTATCTCTTCACTTAACTCTGTGTTCTTAATTAAGACAGAACTTTCTTTTCCTATAATAATTTTATCAGCATGACCTAAATCTTCTGCAGTAACTAAGCTTAAATCATCACCAGTCTTTTCAGAAAAGTATTTTGCACCTACAGACAAAGCTATATCTTGCATAAGCTCGTGAGTCTTATATCCAAATGATGGTGGAGTAATGTTACAAAACTTTAATCCATTACGAACAACGTTAGCCGCAAGAGTATTAACTACATTAGAATTACATTCACCTATAATTAAAAGCTTTTCACCTTTTTGTATAATTGGTTTTAATATATTTTCTATTTGTAGTATATTACTTATCTCTTGATCACAACATAGGATCTTAACATCTTCTAAGATACACTCGTCTTTCTTTTGGTTATTGATAAATAATGGAGATGTATATCCCCTATCTACTTTAATTCCGTTTGTTACTTCAGAATAAGTTTCTGCATTCATAGATTTTTCTACGGTTACAATACC
>TARA_R110000851_G_scaffold24434_3_pt1 | contig 12014 bp, 16 predicted proteins | sample TARA_R110000851 | Tara Oceans TARA_R110000851 (sample SAMEA4397627) | marine metagenome | biome: Polar Biome; feature: [DCM] deep chlorophyll maximum layer (ENVO:01000326); material: water (ENVO:00002006), including particulate matter (ENVO:01000060) such as... | depth 17 m | reverse complement strand
AGGGAATAGTCCAATTTCCTTATATGTGTGGTTGACGGCAAGCATGGGGATATTCTTCATGGTCAGATATGGTGTACACATCCTGAAGAGACCTTTCAATGCTTTAGCACGGGACATATCTGCCACCGATTTCTCGTTAATCGCATCGTCCAATTCCTTTTTGGATGCGAGATTGCCAATAGAATCAATGACGATTATAACATCATCTTTCCTGTCAAGACCCTCAAGTTGACCTACTAGGTCGAACTTCAGTTCCTCAACGTTGGCGATGGGTGTATGTAACACCCGTGCGGTATCAATTCCGAATTGCTCGAAGTAAGATTGGGGACTACCAAACTCACTATCGTAAAAGAGCATTATTGCGTCCTTCTTTGCCTTCATATATGCTCCTGCCATTAGCAGTGCAAATGAAGTCTTGAAGTGCTTACTCGGGCCTGCTAAGACTGTTAAGCCAGGCGTTATACCACCGTCAATACTTCCACTCAACGCAACGTTCACCATTGGAACATCGGTTGGCACCATATCTTGTTCAGTAAAAAATTTACTCTCCGACAGTATCGCTGTCGTCTTTATTTTGCTGTTCTTCTTCAGCTTGTCCATCATACTTGACATTATTTATTTCCTCACGTTCATCTAAATCGTAACCATTACGAAATTCATTGTTTATATTAACACACTTATCAACTAAAGTCAAGCTTGGGTCGAACAAAGTAAATGCTTTTGTATCCTTGGGGAAACATGCACCACCAAATCCACGTTTACCATCATAGCCAGGCACACGTGTGTGACCTAGACCAATCCTTTTATCCTTACCGATTGCATTTGCAATAGTAGGGAAGTTACAACCAAATCCAACGGATGCATCATATAACTGATTAAAGAACGTTACCTTGGTTGCAAGGAATGAGTTCACACCATACTTGATAAATGCCGCTTCAGGGCCAGAACAGAACAAATACTCTGTTGCAGTACATAGACTGTATACATCATATAACTGTGCAAGACCTTGACATGCGTCTGGGTGACCACCAATAACATGGTACTCTGCATTCACAAACTGTTCTTTTGCATTTGATTCTGTAAGGAACTCAGGGTTGATAGTCAGTCGTTTGATATCGTCTTCAAAGATTGAAGAATATAAACGGTCAACAATATCTGGAGTAATTGTTGATTTAACAACAACTCCACCTTCGGTGTGTTCCAATAGTTTCAACACTGCGTCTTCTACAATAGATGCATCAACGAACCCGTCTTCTGACATAGGTGTTGGGGCACAAATAAACGAAACGTGCGGCTCCCATTCGACCAAGTCATCGATTGTTGTGTTGTGTTTTGGGTCAACATAATACATATCAATTTCAGGATGGGTAAACGCATAGTCTACTGCACCCCCTACAAATCCATGACCTACAATACCAATCTTTAGTCTTGATTGTACCTGTTCTGGTGTTCCGTCTGGATTTAAGTTTCTTAAACCATTATCTGCTTTCATTAATTTACTCCGTAATATTCTTTGTACCATCTGATAAATGCTGCTACACCTACTTCAATGTTCACTTTGGGTTTATATCCTAGTTCTCTTAGTTTCGCAGTATCACTCCATGTCTCTAGAGTGTCTGCGGGGTGTCGAGGTGCGAGAACTACGTCTACATCTCTACCCAATTCTTTACTTATACAATCAATAAAATGCATAAGTTCTACTTGTTTACCTCTACCTATGTTGAAGATTTCTCCAGACGGTAGGTCGGCAAATAGTGCTAATTTAATACCTTCGATGATGTCACCGACATAGGTGAAGTCACGTTTCATCTCACCATAGTTATATGCTTCGATAGATTCACCCGCAACGATTGAATCAGCAAACTGATACAGTGCCATGTCAGGTCTACCCCATGGGCCATATACAGTGAAGAACCTTAGTCCTACATTGTTTAGTCCAGAGATTTTAAACTGACATTCGTTACAATACTTGGTGTATGCATATGGGTTTAACTGGTGACCAGTCACTTCATCTTCTGTCCAACCAGTAGGAGGAATTGGTGTTCCACCATAGACTGAACTAGTAGATGCATAGAGAACTTTCTTAACATTATACATCTTACATACTTGAATAAGATTCTGTGTTGCAATAATATTATCTTGGTGATACAACTGTTCATTACCAACTGAATCACGTACACCCGCACGTGCGGCAAGGTGAATGACCACATCTGGCATTAACTTATTAAATGCACGGTCTATCTCATCAAACTCTTTCAAGTCTGCCTTATATACTTGGTGACCAAAGTATGCAACTCTGTCTCGTTTAAGTGCGGGGTCATAATAATCATTGAAGTTGTCCAGTCCGACAACATCAAATCCATCTTCTAACAAATTGTCTGCAAGATGTGAACCAATAAAACCCGCTGCACCAGTAATCAATATTCTCATACTTTCACAACTCCGTGATTTTTTCTAATCGCATATTTACTATCCGTAGGAACTTTTCTATTTTCTAACACTTCTTGTATATAGTCCTTAAACATCTCCGCACCTTTTAGACCACGGGATGGTGGATATAGTATGTCTTCATTCTCCATAAAGAAGATACACATCATTGCAACGTCACGAAAAGAAACTGCTTTACCTTGGTACAATAGTATCTTATCTTTCTCGGACTTACGTCCTTGTATTACTTGCCACTTATCCATTACGATATATGTACTCCAATGCTCGGTCTGCTTCTTTGTTTAGTGGTCGGTTCTCATACCAGTTACCAGTCTCCATGTCTAACTGAGTACACATTTCTGAAATCTGTGTTGCAGAGATTGGGTAACCTTTTGCAACTGCATTACCAGCTACTGCAATCATAATCTGATACATCTTGTGATACCAACCAGTCTCAGTAATACCACGATACTCATCTGACAATTTACGTGGAAAAAACGGACAGTCACGATATGATGTCCATGTGATATCTGTATTGTCTAGTGAGTTCTTACGATGTGCCATTACTGCTTTCTGTAATTCAGGTGGTAGTCTATCCATAAAGGAACTACCCCGTTGTTCAACAAACGAATACTTGTTCATCAACATAATAGGGTCAAGATGTACACCCTCATTGACAAACATAAAACTGTATGCATCTGGATACTGTGCAGGAACATAGTACATTCGTGATACGTCTTTGGTTTGTTTATCACCTAGACCATCGAACTGTTTATTCATTGCAAACCAGAAATGTGGTAAGTCTTTTATACCAACCTGTTTGGTCAATGGAAACACTAGTCGGAACTTGGGTTTCTCTTCTTTAGACGATGCAGTGTTATAACACACATAATGAAAACGTCCATACTTCTCTGCAAGTTGTTGCTTTAAGCACTCAACAGGACTCCGATTGGAATCAGTAAGTACCATATAATCATCAACATCAAGACAAGCCCAACCACCCCATAACTCAACGTTCTTATTAGAACGAGTAGTATCGGGCAAATAACTAGCAGGACTAATAAGAACACTAGAATTTCTACCACCTTTTTCTCCCTTTTTTTCAAACATATAATATAGTAACTCTTCAAACTCTGCCCATGACTTTACAACCATACCACGGTGGGTTTGGTTGTCATAGGTGTTTTTAAATATAGTAAGAGAGTAATTCATTGTGTATATAATACCATAGTCTCCTTAAAATGTCAAGTAGTTTAATGCATTCTTCAAGTTTTTTATGTTGTCCTCAAATCCACCAAGTGTTCTATTACACTTATGACATAACCAACCTTTAAACTTGTCTGTTACGTGACAATGGTCTACTACCCAAGAACTCTGTTTACGATTCCCGTGTTGTAATTTTATTAACTGTTCTTCATTCTTTTCACATATAGGACAACAATAACCAGACGGTGGTAATCCATGTTCTTTCCTAAGTCGTGTTCTAATTTTACTTAGATATCTTGCACACGACTTACATTCATGTCTATGTCTAGATTTACCAAAGTTAATACCAGTACTAAAATTGTCTAGGGTTTTAGTCTTGTTACATTTAGAACATGTTTTTAATTCGTCATCTGCAACTTCATATCCAGGCAAAGTGTTACTCATGCGAAAAAGTCTCCTTAAAATGTCAAGTTAAATTTTCTGCATACTGATATCGCAACAAGTTTTATGACTTTCTCAAAATCTTCATCTGTTGCATTCAGTTTGAATCTATTAATACCACGTAGTACGAACTTAATATTTCCGACTAAATAACCTTTTGTACTGTCTATCCTATCTACAGATGGTGCCATAATATCCTGTCCGCCCGTAAACAACAACTCTTCATCTAGTTCAACACCTGTAGTGTGACACAAACCATTCTGTTCTATCCACACGTTTTGAAAATGAGACATCAAGACACCACTGGAATCTATCTCTTTTCTATTGACCTTTTCATCTATCGTCTTATTGTCCATGCCAGAGTTCTTTAATGCGGTGCGATACTTACCACCACCTCCGCCAGAGTATGCATTTCCTTTACAATTACTATATAACTGTTTCAAAGCCTTCTCCGATAGACAATTGACATTGTCACCCCAGATGTCGAGAGTCATCATGCGAAGAAATCCTCCAGAGATGACTGAGGTTCAGCAGTCCAACCGACTGCATCCATAATAGGTTCAAGTGGAAATAGGAACGACTTCTCAAACATCTTGTCATAGTCAACAAACTTGTTGAGACCCAACTCTCTGGGTAGATTCTGTGGATATGAGATAATGTTTTCCTTGATAGGATTTGGAACTTTTAAGTAGACAAACTTAATCTTCTCACCGTTCTTAATAGTCTCATAACGTTCCATAGACTTGGTGTACTTGTTATATAACAAAGCACCACGCACATGAATAGGTGTTCCCTTCTTGTATATCATCTTGCGGTCATGCCACTTCTTGACATCATTAACACCACGGGGGAATGATATGTCTTCGGGTGGTAATGAGGAAAACTCATTACGGAACTTACGAATATAAGACTGGGTTTCTTCCTCAGTACCATTCACAAGTATATGAAACATCTCTTTCATCTTATCACGAACAACCATAGGGGTAGATGACCTAACCGCTTCGATACCCATAATCTTGAGTTTTGGTTCTGCATACTGGACACCCTCATTGTTGTGGACGTTTAGTATGTATCTCTTCTTGGCAGTCCATATCCCACGAGATGCAATCACCTCACGTCCCATCTCCATACGATTCACATATGCATTGGTATAGTCTGCAAGGACAGAGTATGCCTTGGTTAGTACGGGTTCAAAGTGTTCGGAACATATCTTGTCCAAGAACTTGACTGGGTCTTTTGGTTGAAACTTATCAACTAGGTCAGCCATACGTAGGTAAACCGAATCAGTATCAATCGCAATCACATAGTCTTCGTCAGTCTTGAGTAAAGTATTCATCTCGTTATTGACTGCACGTTCTGCCCATAGAATAGACAACTGACCCGCAAGGGTAATGGACTCTGCAACACGTTGGTCAAAGTATCTGAACCATCGATTACCCAACGCACCATAGAGACTGTTCATAAGAATCTTGATTGCCATTTGTTGGTTGTCCAGAGTCGCAACTCTGTTCATAAGAGATTTTGTTGGGGTCTGTTCGTACTCTTGTTTTGCGTCCAACATCTCACGTTTGATTTGTGTACGTTCTGCATAGTACTGTCGAATTACACTAGGAATAATACCTTCTTTGTCTTTACGGAATCGAACACCAGACGGTGCAGTCGCATAATTACTATCGGTCTTGGTCACACCTTGTAACATACGTTCTACGTCAGTATCAACCAAACCATCTACTACCGTCTCAGGTGACATATTGTATTGAACAATAATCATTGGATACAGGGAGTTCAAGTCAAAGGACGTTACCCAATCGTGCGAACCTATTTGGGGTTCTTTTACATAACCACCCGCAAAGTCACCCTTGGGTTTCTCATCTTTGGATGGAACTGCAATCTTCTGTAGGTTTAGAATACGATAAATGATAGTATCCCATATAGTGGTCGTACCAAACACTTCTTCGAAGTTAGTACCTCCACGATATGCCATAGTCATTGCAAGAGTAATCAATCCTAGTTTCTCTTCCATCAAGTCAACCAACTCAACATCTCGAATGTTGTAGTCAATAAACTTCTGGTGGTCTTCTTGATATAGTGTGTGTAGATTACCGTGTTCTTCATATGAGAGTTTACGTTCACCCAACACCACGTGTGCGATATGGTCGAGTCGATAAGACTCTTGTTGACCTAGTGTATTAAGAGTAAACTTACGAAACAGGTCATAGTAATCCAACTGTGCAATACCCATAAGGTCATAGGTCTCCACATCTTTCATACCCATCTTACCACGTACAGTACGTGAGGATACAACACCCCATGGAGAATAACGTTTGGTAGACTCTTCACCGATTACCTTTCTTGTTCTGTTAACAAGATAAGGGATATCAAATCCTTTACTGTTCCAACCAGTGACGATGTCAGGTGACCCATGATTCTGCCAGTAGTCAAGGAACTGGTCTAGTAGCTGCAACTCAGTATCACACTTGGTGTAGATGACCCGACCCTCTTCTTGGGTATAGTCACCTAGACCCCAGACACGGAAGAAGTCTTCCTTATTAGATTTGGTACAGATTGCAGTAACAGGATAGTCTGCTTTGTCAGGTTCAGGAAACCCTTGGTCGGATTGAACCTCAATATCGATTGTAGTAATAACAGGAAGGTCACGTTCAAACTTAATGTCGTTCGGAAACTTCTGTGCAATGAATTGCGAGATGAAGTTGTTTTGTCCATAGACCTTGAAGTTATCTACATACTGATAACGTTTGGTGAATTCGGTTGCTTCACGCATAGTCTCAAACTCAATGGGTTCAACAGGCGTACCCTCTAGTGTCTTCCATCCAGAACTTAGATTGTTCTTGTTACGTGAAGTTACAAATAGTGTCGGTTTAAACGGGATGCGTTTCTTGACTCGTTGACCACCAGAGTATCCCCGATATAATAGGGTACTACCGTAACGGTCAATTGATGTGTAAAAATCCATATAAATTCCTAAGTTAAGATTGTATTATACAGGAGTATAACACGAAAGTCAAGGCATAAAAAACCCCCATCATCGATGATTGAAGGTAACTTGAGGGACTCCTATTAAGAGTATTCTTTCCTTCAACCCTCTAGGGGGGATGACTCCTTACTTTACTGTCACGCATTTGTGACTCGGTAAGTTTAGCCTCTACTGATTTTGTTATCCACTTTATATCGTCTCCATCACTGATATGTTAATCAGTCGTAACGGAGTCAGTCGCTTAATCACCGTCAAGTCACAAACTTCCCTAGGCGAGTGGTTACGAATTCCCAACCAGTACATCTATTATACTAAACTCAACGGGGTTTGTCAAGCTTTTTAATCAATTAATTTAAAACCGTGTCTCTTGGACTGGGTTAGACCAATATGGTTCTGAGTGATACCTATAGACTTAGATATAATCTGAGTTGATGCACGTTTGAATGGGGTGTCTAGTTTCTTAAAGTTGTATGTATTAAACATCTCTTCTGCGGAATGTCCAACACTCACATTTTCTGTATTTGGATGGTGCATCATCCAAGTATACTCTGCCTTGCGGTCAGGTTTTTCAGTAAGGTATGTTTTTACTAATCTTTCTACACATCCATACGGGCCTCCATTTAGAGGGAATGCTCGTTGTGTTAACAAGTCATGTATGTGTATTGATGCAACTCTTGAGAAAGAATAACAAGACATATACAATCCATGATTTGCATAAGACAATCCATGTTCCATAGTGAAATCAAATTGTCGTTTGAACTCATCTGCATCTTCTAGATATGCATCATGTTCTAGTACATAGAACCTTGATTTACTTTCTGAACGTTTCTTTATGAACTGCCAGTGGGTAATGTCTCCAGACTTTTCAGTAGGTGACGCACATAAGTTCTCTTTCTGTTGACCATGGTGTAACAATGGTTGCCAGTTATAGAGAGGTTCTAGTTCTGAGATAGTATTGGGGGTGTAACACTGAACGACTTCAATGTCAAGGGGGGTTTTGTTTTCCCACGACTTGAGTGCAATCTCCGTGTATCTCACGGAAGTTGGATTGTTCAAGTCTGCCATCATGTATGCTTTCATAAAAAAAAAGGGGACGTTACCGCCCCCTTCCTATCGCTTTTTAGAGTAGTGGTTGTAGTGCAGTCAACATCAGTGCGATGGTGCCTACAAACAAACCAAGCTCAAGTTTTGCATCGGTTGTCATTCTCATTCTATCCTCGTAATTAAGAAATTTTAATTGAACGAGGCTGCTTCTCTTTTGGGATTTCCGTCTTCAATGTAACTGCAAGGATACCGTCTTTTAGTGAAGCACCAGTAACTAGTACATACTCCGAAAGTCTAAATTGTCTCCTAAACGCTTTTGTAGAGATACCTCTGTGAATTACTTCACGGTCTCTAGATTCATGTGAACCACTAATGGTCAATGAGCGTTCTTTTTGTTCAACATTTATTTCGTCCTGTGTGAATCCCGCAACGGCTACCTCAATGACGAACTCATCTTCACCAGTCTTCACAATGTTGTGAGGTGGGTAATGGTCGTTAGCGTGTTTAGTTGCGTATTCCAGTTCTTGAAATAAATGGTCGAAACCAATAAATGCCGAACGTGGGAAAAGTTGTTTACCTACTTTTAGATTTGTCATGTCGCTTTATCTCCTATATTAATTTAGCAAGATGAACGTGAACCCGACTAGCGGCATTCACGCATGTGTTACACTATTGTAACACACTACTATATATAAGAATTAATTCTTCTAATTCAAGACTTATATAAAGTATTTTGGGTCAGTGTCCACATCACTCTCAAATCCAAATGAGAAAGTAACACGTGACACCGAAGGTTGTAGATGATGCCATGTTCCTCTTGGAATCCAAACGCAATCGCCTGGCATCATTACAGTTGTTTCGTCACTATTCCTTGGTTCTTCTTCTTCACCGATAGTGATTTTACACTCACCGATTACTTGAACCAAGAAGACATCCATACTGTCTTTATGTCTGGGATATGACCCAGAAAATTGTCCAAACCCGACAAACGAGATGTTTGTGATTTGGGGTGCTCCCTTTGTATATTTTTCTTTCTTTGGTGCGGGGGTTACAAAGAAGTCTTCCATCTCTGTAACAATATCTTTAGCGAAACTAGGTGCAGAAGGTCTCTTATGAAAAGAGTTCAGTCCTAGTCGTTGTTTCTCACGATTCCAGTCATATAGTTTTTCGGGGTGAGTATCAACAAGATTCAACATTTGATTCCAATCCCAATCGAAGTCTATAGTAGACCACCAGTGTTTCTTATTGCGAATCTCTTCTCTGTGTTCTTCGAACATTACTCACTTATTACCTATATTATATTTGGGACACAACTCCCATTCTGCTTTATCTTTGAAACCGATTATCTTAATCTGTCGTAAAGGGGCACAGTCTTGACATACCTCTTTATTCTGTATTTCTACTAATCCCCAGTCAGATAACAATGTTGCAATCGTATTTCTACGTTGTACATCACTCTCTTCTAGGTTTGCTTTCTTTCCGTCTAACATGAACAGTTCTTTAAAATGGACAATATAGTATCGTCCCTGTTTATGTAGTATATGACAGGATTGAAATAGTTTTTGGTCTTTACGTGAAGCGACACCAATACGGGTCAGAGTCTCACGAACTTTTAGGAAGTCATCTGGTTCTGCTAGAGTTACCTCTAACATATTCACAGGAGCCCATTTTACTAAAGTATTACTTTCTTCCACCTTTATTCACCTTTTCTTTTATTTGTTTAATTTGAGAAGGTGTAAGGAGGGGTAGGCATTGTTTAGCTTTTTCATTGCTGTATCCATAGTATTCTTTCACCGACTCAAGGTCATTTTCTAATTCAGGTTTTACCCACTTAGAGAAGCGTTTCCGCTTTCTAATTATATTTATAAGAAACTGATATTGTAGACGTGAGTCTAGGTGATGGTATCGATTCATCTCGTTGGCGATAACAGCGGTATCTGAGAAGTACGATAGACTACGGTTGACCATAAAAGAATTATATGACTTCTCATCTTCAGGAGTAATCATAATGTCCTTCTTGGATAGATTGATACTGTTTACATAATTAAAGGGGTTCATTGTTTCTCACACATAAATATCAATTAGATTACCCTTCTTGGTAGAGGGATAACCGTATTTTCGTTTGCGATACCAACTAAGGTTACGCACCAATGGTATTTTCAACCAGTATACCACACTTCTCTAGGAAAGTCAATCCTTCTGTTCCTTTGGGATAATCCTCTCCATAAACGACTCGTTCGATTCCACACTGGTGGATAAGTTTGGCACAGTCAACGCAGGGTGCGTGGGTAGTGTATAGAACTGCACCCTTCGTCTGTTCCGTTGACGCTGCAACCTTTGTGATTGCGTTCGATTCCGCATGTATTACCTCTGGTCTAGTTTTTAGTTCTTTATTGAGTTCGTATGCCCCGATTTCATATTCGCAATTGTTATCCCAACCACTAGGCATACCATTATATCCTATAGATATGATTCGATTATCTCTTACAATAACCGCACCAACCTGTAGTCTTCTAGCACTAGACAGACTCGCATAAACTTTTGCGGTCTTCATGTGTGCTATATCCCACTTATCCAAAATCTAATTCCATCTGTTTGGGTAACCACTCGTTATTCACTTTAATCATAGTTACTGGTTTATGTTCTGTTGGTTCTTTAGAACTTGCTATGATAACAACATAGTCACCCGTATCCTTGTGAACACGATTTCCATACTTGTCTGTTCCAAGTTCTTCTAAAATATTTGGTCTGTTTCTTAAATACATCATGAGAGTACCTTTGCTATATCTGGACGGAAGTAACCATCAGGTTTCATAATCTTTCCGTTCTTGTCCTTGACAACTTTACCGTTAACGAACTTAGACATATTGGATGCCTTCACTTCGTTCCACACATCATCGAAATCAATGTCTAGTGTTGATGCCATACCCATGATGACCCATACCATATCTGCAAGACCATCTGCAACTTCTACGATATCCTTATCAACATTAAACGCTTGCCACGTTTCGTTGTATTCTTCGGTAATTAAATCCATGTAGAGTTTTGCTTGTTTACTCTTCATACCTTCAAAGTCAGGAAAGTCCTGTTCTCCTACTTTCATAAAATCTTCTACATCTGTTTGATAATTCATAATCATAATCCTATTAGGTGCCAACCATGGTTAGCTATTGCATTTAATATAATAAACCAACATGTTGCCATATGACATATCCACCAAAAAGTACGGATAACAGCAATAGTGTTTGCTTGTTTGTCGGTCTCTCCTACTTTCTCACCCAGACTCTTTGCCCAGATTCTCCACCACTTCTTCAAAACCACCCCACAACAATGTTAATCATTATGAGATACACACAAACGAGATTTGAAATAACTATGAACGTGCGGATGTATGAGATGTGATTCTCATTCTCGACATCATACCCATCTTCTTCGTCAAAAGAACCAAGGGCATGTTTCCATATAGTCCAAAGTTTGTCCATGAGATTATTTATAACATTCTCCGTCTCAACTCTTCTTTCATACAATCACGTCTGACAGGAGATACACCACCCAACCCAATAACTGATTCAAGGTGTCCAGTTTCCATCTCTGCAATACTCTTGTACTGCAATGGTAGGTCACCATCGATACCGTATGTTCCCCATTTAAGGATATTACGTTGACGTTCATGTGGTGCATCATCGTACTCACACAAATTAATCTGGTCATCGTGGACAGTACGTCTACTGTATTCTAATCCACCATCGACCATATAGGTCTTACCATTGGCATCGGTGTATTCTTTATAGTCATGTCTATGTGTAGACTCTAGTATAGTCCCGTCTGGGGTTTGAAGTGCATTACGAATAAGGTGCATTACTGGTACTCCACGTTCGCCATACACTCAGTGAGACAGGCG
>TARA_R110000851_G_scaffold257797_1_pt1 | contig 12026 bp, 7 predicted proteins | sample TARA_R110000851 | Tara Oceans TARA_R110000851 (sample SAMEA4397627) | marine metagenome | biome: Polar Biome; feature: [DCM] deep chlorophyll maximum layer (ENVO:01000326); material: water (ENVO:00002006), including particulate matter (ENVO:01000060) such as... | depth 17 m | reverse complement strand
TTAAAAAACTCCTAAAAATTAACTAACAGTTACAGTCCAAGTGATCGTAATAGCGTCAGCCGAACCTTTATTAACTACATCAAATTCAGTACGACACAACATAGTTGCACCAGAAGAGGCGTTAAAAATACCCGCTTCTGTTACTGCACCTGTAGATGCACCTGCTGCAAAAGTAGCTACGTAAGTAACTACAGCACCAGATACTGAAGGAGTTGCAAGTGCGACCCTGTCTCCAAGTTGAGTTTCTAAAGCGGTGTTACCAACTACTGGATTAGTAGTACCAGATCCAATACCCATATGCGTCATAGCTGCTGGGCTGTTTGAAGTAGTTTTTAGCATACTTGCCGCTACAAACACTTTACCTGCAGTAACAACTAAGTTATCAATGTTTCGTACAACTTCGCCATTTAATTCAACTTGTAGTCTACCTGTTATATTAAAGCCATCATTAATCATATTTTCTCCTAATTAAATGCAAAAGTGCCTAGTGGGGATGCATTCAGAACACTGTTTGCACCAGAAATATGTAGAACACTTATCGATTCGGATATTGTAGCACTATCTGCCGCAGATGTGCTAAAACTATAAGCCAAGACTTCCGCTAAGGAAGGAGTGTCAGTAAGTGCCTTAGCTAAAGAAGATGCTGTTATTTCCGACATTGTCATTGAATCAGAAGCTGGTGTTGTCAAAGCAAAAGCTGATGATTCACTTAAAGTAGCAGAGTTCCCAATGCCAGTAGACCAGTCAGTTGTTAATGGATCATCGTTGCTTGCCGTATCAACTAGACTAAGTGATTCAGTAAAAGCCCTTGCAAAACTTGTTACTTTACTAAAACTTTCGCTTACGCTTACTGATTCAGTTCGCGTGCCTAAAGTAAAGCCTATAGCGGCTTGTTCTTCTAATACAGGGGTATCAGCAAGTACTTTAGAAAAAGTAACTGCTAGAACTTCTGAAACTGCAAATATCTCTGCGTTTGGATGCCCAACAACAAAGAATAAATTCTTAGAAAAAGCATCTAGTATTACATCTACAGCCGACAAATTTACATACTGTACAAGACCATTGATGTCTGTAAATGTAACAGTTGATTTTAGATCAACATAGTTTAATGTATTTTTGAATGCCATTAATCAAAGTCTTCTCTAACCTTGAATTTAACTAAGTCTTGCACTGTTTGAATTTTACTTGTATCCGATTTGGTGTACTCTAGTTCTCCTTCAAAGGTCCCCGCTTCAGTCCACGTTCCGGTAGGAAAATTAATAGCGCACTGGCCATTAGTCCCGCTACTTACTAAAGTAGCTGTAATAGTTTTAGTAATTACAGTGGATCCTACTTTACGTATGCGAAGTTTAACGCTACCACCAGATAAATTAACTGCTTCCCATGTAGTACTATCATCAGCGTCTAGTGTAAAACCTGACGCCGCAGCATTGCTATCTTTTAAAGTAAAGTTTAACTCTGGAAGAGTGTCCCCGACTACTAGTTTTAATGTATCTGAATATGCCATAAATTACCTCTTAGTATACCTAATTTTCCCTGTCAAACCCACCTACTTGATTGTAGCCCGGTATAAAGTCATCTATTTTTAATTTACCCTGTGGGAAATCCCAGAGTTTTTCAAAGGTTGGTCCTAAAGGACTAATCCATAATGGATCTCCATAATTCTTGCCAGTTATAAATGGCAACATCAACGTTGCCGGTCCAAGGCCCCCGCTTCGGTCTAGAATTTCTAATGAGTATTCGCCGTATCCCATATCAAGTGATTTTCTATAGTTTTTCTGGGTTGAATCAACTCCAGGTAAAGCCCACGCCAACCCACCTTTAAATCTTTCTCTTAAATCAAATCCTAACATAGTTAATGGTATTAGAGTTGCAGCGGTTAAAAGTAATGGCATAGCAGCTTGAGAAACAGAATCTCCTTCTTCACGCCTAGCATTTACCTCTCTTCCCACTCCCCCAATTACAACTTTTCCATAAGCATAAAAGAAAGATTTTAATTGCCAAACTAAAGCAAACCTAGGATCAGAAGCCCAAGCGGGTCTTTCTGAAGCGTTAGGTCGTACAATTGATTCATCAACAAATCTATACAAGGCTACTTTTACTTTTTTACCAGCAGGAGTTTCTAAGGATTGTTCTCCTGCTTCCCAGGCTGCAACATCTTGTGGAGTTAAATTTAGTTCTTTTAAATACCTAATAGAACGTTGATCTCCTTCTGCCGCTTTTTTACCGTGGTCAATAATAAAGCTTTTACCCATTCCGGCCGCAAACATCCTGGTAAACTTAGTAAACCATTCTGTTCCTGTGTATTTAAAAAAGTTTTCATTAAATCGTTTAGAACCTTCGGTCATATAATCCATTTCACCAGCATTAACGTTAAGTAAATTAAGAGCATCGGTGCTAACAGCACCTATGTCGTAAGCTAGTCGTACCGCTTCTTCTTCTCCTTTTAAAGCGTTCCAAAAAATACTTGCTGTTTCTCTTAGTTTAGGTAGTTCTTTTGATCTAAGTATAGGCCCTGCCACATCAGGAAAAGATGCAAATACTGTTAAAGCTAACAAACCAAAAATGTTTGCTGTCAAAGCCCAACTGTTAGCTGTTTTTAGTTTAGGGTATTTTACAAAAATATCTGGTGTAATTTTACCTATAGAGGCAAGAACCATACTAGTAGCAATTTCTTTGTCTTTTTCAGTTGGAAGAGAATCAATTAGCCTTTGTATTTCTTTAGCGCCCCCCCTTCTGTTTAATTCTGCTCTTTTAATTGTAGATGTCATGTAGTTACGTAACGTTTCTGCAGGATCATTTAATAATGAATTTTCATCTGCAGATTCATCGGTAGCATTTCTAAGTTCTTTAGTTGGAATATTTTTAAAAGCTTTTGATCTTTCTTTAGAAAGCCCCAACGCAAACTTACCTGCGTCGCTGTAGAGATCAATATTAGTATTTTCAGGGTCGGAAATTAAAAGTTCTACAGTTGCTCGCGCTTCTTTTGGAGTCATCTTGTATTGTTTGTTGTCTTTGTCTAAAAATATGTTTCCCTTATTAAATTCTACAAGTAAGTTTACAAGCTTGTCTTGCAACACCGTGCTGTTTTCTAGGTTAGCTAAAGATATAGAACGAGGGAAATAGTTACTTATTTTGTTTATTCCAGCGTATGTTTTAAACTCTTCGTCCACATACATTTTTTCTAAGAACTCCCTAATCTCTTTTGCTTTAGGACTTAATTTATCAGTGTTAGTGGTGTTATCCTCTGCCTCATACAAAACCTCCATGGCCTCATCAGTCACTTCGCTCAGTTCTTCAAAGCCTAAAATACGTGCTACTTTGTTTGTGTACTCATATATTTTCTGTTGTTTAGCTTTACTCCAACCTAACTCAGTAGTAGTTGATGATTGTGAGTATAAAATGTTTGCTATTGTTACACCTATAGGCCCAAGCCCTCTAAGCATGTTATCAGCTGTATAGGTTACTTCTTTACCAAGCCCTAATGCTTTTTTAACCCATTTAGCTGTTTTAGAATCAGACTCTGCTATTTTCTTAGCCACTTTAGCTATTTTATCTAAAGCGGGTTTTGACCCTAGTTTAGGAGCTATTTTGGGAATTTCATCTATAACTATGCTACGGATAATTGCGCTATTAAACATTCTATTTGGTGTACGCTGCGGGTTACCTAGTCCTTCTTTTCTAGCAGAAATAAGTTTTGTTATGTACTCATCAAAAGCAGGATCTACTTTAAACCTTCTTCTAAATGATTTAGACATCTTTTCAAAGAAAGCTCTTAGTTTTACAGCTATTCTTTTGTAAATAGCTTCTCCACCATCAGTTGCTTTTGCGGTTTCATCAAGTAAAAACTTAGCAATTTGATTAGCGCCATGCTCTTCAAACCTTGCTGCTATGTTTTTAGGCTCTGAACCCTCCATACCAGGAAAGTTTAAATCTTGTTCTAATTCAAACTTCTTAAAGTTTTTTACAAGTAATTTATAAGCATTGCTATCTTTTTTTAGACTCATAGAAAACTCTTGCTCTAAAATAGAGTGTCCTAACTCATGCATTAACGTTATAGCCGCTTTACCTTCTGCTTCAGCGCTTGTGCCTTTCTTAGCATCAATTATTATAAAATCTGCGCCATCTGCTCCAACTTGATAACTAATAATCCTACCACCAGCATTGCCTTGTCGTATAAATTCTTGTTCTTCCATGATTGCATTTAAAACGCCAACGTTTCCTACATCATTAAAAGTAACTACATCCTCAGTAGTAAAGACATAAATGTCGCGTTTGTTTTTAAAATCATTCCTAACAATATTCATAATAGTAGGTAAAAACTTAACGTCTTGAAAAGTCTTTAAAATTGTTTTTGATAAAAAAGATACAGGGTCTCTTCTTTCGGTCATAGGTCGTAAAGGGTCTTTAGGTCTATTTTTAAACTCATCTGCAGCTCTTGCGTCCCCCACATCTGTAGACTCTAAGGCTATTGTTTTTTGTGTGGTGTCTGGTGCTGGCAATGGACCTTGTGCTAAAACAGGGTCATAGCTCCCTTTTTTTTCTAATTGCTTTACAAAACTAATGCTTCCTTCAATACCTAATCTTTTTTCTACCCGTGCTTTTTCTCTTTTTAAAATGGTTAAATCTTTTGCAAGTTGATTGCTTTCCTTTCTTCGTTCGGGTTCAGGTACAGACTCTATAATACGACCTGTAGTATTGTCTTTTGTGCTTGCAAATTTTAAAAACTCTACACGTTCTTCTTTAGTTTTAATTGAAGCTTGTATTTTGTTATACAAACTACCTAATCCACCTTCTTCCAAATTTTCGTTTATTACCCTGGTTATTTTTTTTTGAATTCTAGCAATTAGTTCTCTTGTACGCTCTTGGTTAGCATCTTGATTTACAGGAACAGTAGCAGACTGGCCAGTAGTACCGCCGGCAGCACCGCTTTCTCCACCAGTAGCTATAAACTCGTCTGGGTTTAAAGGTTGTGTAGCAGTTCCGGCTAGTTGTTGCCTACTTAACTCTCTTTCTGCCGCGGTGCCTTCTTCTTCTGTTTTTAATGCAACTCGTAAAGCAGCTAGTTCTTGTCCAACATTTTCATATTCTTCATTTGGTTCGGCTTCTGGGTTATCTTCAAGTTCTTGTATACGATCTTGCAACTTAGTACTTACATCAGAAAACTCGCCACGTTCTGCGGCTAGTGTTGTCATAGAAAATTGTTGATCTCCTCTGCCTTTTGTATAAACAATAGCGTCTGCTTCTTCTTCTGCAGTTAGTTCTCCTATTGGTTTACCATTCCAAAAAAACTCATACCCTAATACTAGAGCTTCTGCTGCAGCTACTTGAAAACCTTGGTTAGCAGTTTCTAAATCGCCAGTAGCAGTAGTTTGAGATTTGGTTCTATTGTTATATCCACGGCCAAAATTAGTAAGCCTTGGCATATCCATAGGCTGAGCACCTTCTCCTTTTTCTTTATTTGTTGGAGTTATAATTGTCCAGGGTGAGCCTTTATATTTCCTAGCCGTATTTTTTGCTTCTTTTACCCAATGCGCAACTTCTACATCCATATCTAACTCACCTGGTAAGCTGTACTTAAGCATGCCGTGACGAGGCGTCCCATCTTTATCTTGTCCAATTTCAATAATATCGTAGTAAAAAGCTTGCCCTGCTTCTTTAGATCTTTTTACAAAATTTTTAAGAAGAGCGCCAGAATAAATATTAGCTTTTATGTTATCAACAAGGTCAGGTTGAAACCCAAAAGCATAAACCAAAGCATTTTCTTTTTCTGTTTCGTAAGCTTCTGCTTCTGTCTTACCTTTTCCTCCACTATCTTCGGTTTGACTTTTTACTAATGTTGGATCATTAGCTTTCCAACCAGGTGTGTCCTCTTTTTCTTTTTGATTTTGGGATTCATGTTTTGCAGATTTAATTGGATCTGCTTTAGAACCTGGTTCATCTGTAACCAACTCGGACTCAAAAGATGTTGCTCCCATTGCACCAGCTGCGAAAGATGCCATACGATCATCAAGAGCTGATAAATCTAATTCGTCAACTTGTTCATCTTGTGACGCTATGCCTTCTAATTCTTGTTGAAGTTGGCCATCAAGGTTTGATCCGTCAGTAGGACTTTGCCCTTGTCTAATAAGTTCAACAGTTTCAAAGTCTTGTCTTAAAGTTTGTTGTTTTTGTGGGGATAAGTTTTCTATTCCTTTTGTGGGTAAGCCTTTTTTTACATTTTCCCTATCTTTAATTTGTATCTCTTTTAAAAGCCCTTGATACCTAGCAATTAACGCCGCATCTTCTCTAGAAGTTTGTTGATCTTCAAGATCCATACTACGTCTTTTAGGTTGTTGTTCTGCATCTTCAAACAATTCTTGTTGTATAGGAGTAACAGCATTTTTACGTTCTTCAACGTGTTGTTCTACAGGCTTGGTGACTATGTTTGCATCTACACCATATAATTTCTGGGCTGCTTCTATTGTGCTATCTTTATCTTGTGAATTTGTATTTTGATACCAAACAGGTACATTACTATCATTCAATACTTCTACAACTATATCCCCAGCTTTTTCTCTGTTGTGAGAATAACCTAATATTTCAGCTAGTGTGTTGTCTAAAACAGTTGTGTCATATAAGTTTTCGTCAGTCTGCCTTTGGAAAATTTCTAAAAGTTCTGGGTTAGTACTTAACAACATACCCATAGACTTACTGGCTTGTTTATCTCCAGCTAAATGCTGTGTAACGCCCGCATCTGTTAATCTCTGTTCTAGTTCAGGTTTGTTTTTCATTAACTGAGCAAGCTGATTAAAGCTATCGGGATCTATATAAACTGCTTCTTTGTTATTAGCAGGGTTTATCATAGATTCTAGTTGTGCTTCTAACCAAGCTTCTGGTTCTGTATACACGGTGCCTGGTTCGTTTTCGCCGTAGCGTTCTTTGTAAAACTGTTCTAGTTGAGCTTTTTCATGTTGTTCTTTTACATACTTTTTAGCTTTGTCCATAACTTTACTTGGACCACTAGCAATTCCAGTTACTGTACCACCAGCAGCACCAATACCAGCACCACCAAAAAACCCCATAAATAAAGCTTGTCCCCTATCAAGTTTAGCCATAGATGACGTGTAATCGTCGTCAATTGCGAACTTTTGCTGTACCGTTATTTCTTCTTGTAGTAATTCAGTAATGCCTTCTACACTTGCGGATTTTGCAGCCCCCGCGCCTATAGACTGTAGAATAGTTTTGTGAGCTTGCCCTTTGCCTTTTCTTAGTTGGTTTATAAAACCTTTAAATACTAAAGCTTCACCACCTGCGCCTACGGCTGCAAATGGCACGGCTAACCCTAAAGATTGAAATGCCTGTACTGGATCAGTCATGTCTTGTTCTGCAAAAGTACCAAAAGCTATACCAGCTCCCTGTGGGTACTCTTGACTTACAGCACCTACAACTGCTCCACGTTTTGCAAATTTAGCCCTTCTAGCTTGATCAATAGGCTTGCCTTTTTGTTTTCTATAGGTTTGATACGCTCCTTCTAAAATATCATTTTCATCTTTGTCTAAGGTCAGACCTTTCATTCGCTTTTTAGCAATTCTATTTATTTCTTTTTTGGCTACATTACCAGTTAAGCTTTTAGCAAAACCTACAAACGTACCAGCAGTAGCGCCTCCAGGGCCCGCAAGAATTGCGCCGGCTCCTGCGCCTGCTAAACCAGAAATAAAACTATTAATAGCCGAAGGCCCAAATTGACCTGTTGCGCTAGAAACTTGATTAATAAAACCCCCAAAGGTGGGCTCGTCTAGAAACTCTTCAAAATTCTCAATAGGCTGCATAATAGCGCCAGAAACGCTTTCGTCTCTTTCTGCTTGCGCAATATTATCACGCATAGCTTTTTCATCGCCTTTAATTGAGTTAGCTAAAGCTGAAAAATAATTTAAGTTAGCAGATACGTTGTAACCACCAGATTCAAAACCCGCTTTAAAAATTTGTACCGGATCTGTTATTTCTCCGCTGTCGGAAGGTTTTTCAGTATAAGTGCCTGGGACTTCGTAGGCTTGTTTTTGGCCAGCTCTTTGTGTGTAAGATTGAGGTACTTTTTTAGCCACTGTATTTACCGCCGACTTTTTTGGCTCGTGCTTCTAGGTAATTTATAGCTTCTCCCTGTCCCATTTTTGTGGTGAAATCATTCCACGTTATACTTTCGTCAGCTGGAATTTGAGCGCCACCACGGGTGTTGGTAAATTGAATTCGTACTGGGTTATCATTGTCATCATACTCAATTTGAAGGTTGTCAAAAGCGCTTCCAAGCGTACTTGCTTTGTCGTAGGTTATAAATATATCTTTAAGTTTATCAAAGAAACCTTCACTGCTAGACCCAATTTGAGCAACAAGGTTTTCAGCAATCAAGCCATCCATAAGTTCTAAGTCTTTTGTTCTTATAGGTTCTGCACCTGGTATTTTTAAGAAATTTTCTCTAACTCTAACTATAAAATCTGGCAGTGTTGTTTTTAGTAGATTAGTATAAGTAGGGTTGTTGTAGTCTACTACGGCATCGTCAGTACCTGCATTTATTACAGCTGCTTCGCTTATAGCTTTTAGTTCTTTAGAGAACTTGTCTCCTTGAGAAATATTGTTCTGTCTAATACTTTCATTTAATGTGTCGCGTCTTAGTTGCGTATTTGCAAGGTCATTGCCAGTTGTACCTGGGTTACCAGTTTGCATATCATTAACCATTGACTGATACATATTTAATGAATCCGATACACTTTTTCCACCATTATAGGAGTACGAGATTAAAAGAGCGGCTTGTTTAAACTGCACATCATTTATTACTCGATTTTTAACCGCAGCTACAAGATCTGCTTTGCTACTTATTTGTTTTTCTTCTAGTAGTCTTTGCACAGATTCCGTAGCTTTTGGATCTAGATTTTTTAAGAACTCTACATTTTTTTCATCAGCGAACCATTTTCTAGCTCCTGCTAAAGTAGTAGGGATATTAGAAGGGATTGACTCAGCTCCTTTTATTGACTCCCCAGCACCTTTTAAACTTTCTAATTCGTTTGTTAGTTCTTGTTTAGTACCTTCAGATAAATTTGGGTTAGATAAACGTTTTTCTAATGCCTGTACTTTTTTATTTTGTGCCTCTGCGGTTGCTGTATCTTGATTTGCTCTGCTTTCAGTGTCTTTTTCAATATTTTTTTTGACTCGGTCTAACTGTTTTTCTTGTTGTGGTATCAAATAGCTATCTCTTCTTTTTTTAAGTTTTTCTAATTTGCTTGTTTCTTCTTTGCTTAAAGATTCTTTTTGCTCTAAGTTAGAAATTTCTTCAGCATTTTTGTTTATGAGCTGTTGACCAAAAGCATATTTTTTTTGCCACGCTTTTTGAAAGCCAGGAGAAAGGCCCTCTGATAATGTTTTTATTTCTTCTTCATTGTAAATAGTAGAGGGAGATGCAGACTTGAGCATCGCAGCTGACCCTTCAACTTCGGGTGTGGATGGATCTACTGTATAAGGGGGAAGGTTGCCAACTTTTTCAGTAGAAGGCTGACTAACATCTTCTGTAGTTTCCCCAGTTCCACCTTTTAAATCCCCAATATCCGTGCCACTTTCAGGTTCTTCTATTTCACCTTCGTCTCTTAACCCACTTAACTGGTCATTAAATTGTGAAACGCCATCTAGCGTTTCACCAGGGCCTAATTCTTCGTTTGGGTCTGATATAAGTCTACCAGCTCCTTCTTGAAGCTTTGCTCTTGCGCTTTGTTCAAGGTTTAATCCCTGTAACAAACCAGAAGCAGCCCCGCTTACGCCCCCTTTAGATAATAAATTCATTCCTTGGGCTTCAAAAACGGTTGCTAGTGCCGCACCATCTAACAAAAGAGGATTGTCACCATCTTCTGTTGAACGCATTTGAGTAACGGGTTTTATATTACCGTCCATATCTTGAATTCTAAGCCCATATCTTTTAACTTTTTCTCCGTTAGGAAGAGTGGAAGTAAATACATCTGGTTTTAATAATCGTCCTTTAACGGTGTTTCCTTTTGCATCTTTGTATTCGCTAAGTCGATTGCCTTCATTTATAAACTTTTCGTAAAGCTGCGGAGACAAGTTTAATATTTTATCTACGTTTGCTACTAGACCACCGTCTTTTACTGAAAACGTTTTTTGCGCAATAACTTCGTTATTTAGGTTTTGATAGTCAGCCTGTAGGTTGTCTCTATCTAATTTTTGTGTCTGGGCTTCAGTATATTTTCTACTTGCTTTTTTATTGTAAGCATTATCAAAAGTTGCCATTGCTGAACTAAAACCAAAATCATTTGCTGCCATAATATATACCTAAATTGCAAATGCCATAATAGCAGTTGCGGCAAGAGAACTACCCATGCCTATCATTTGTGAAGTGTGAGAAGCTTTTGCGTTCTTATAAGCTGAAGCCTTTGCTGCAGCATTTTGAGAAGCTGTTCCCATGCTAGACAAGGAAGACCGGTTTACGCCCTGTCCAATATTAATTAAATCAGCAAGAGTAGACTGATTAATGTCTCTTTGCGCAGTACGCGCCGTGTTTAAACCAGCAGCTAATCCAAGCTGCCCTTGTCTTTGGTTAGCAACTTGTTGTTGTTGTCTTTGTGCAACACTTAATCCAGCTCCGCCGTAACGAGATATGTTTCGGTCTTGCACGCCTCTTGCTATTTCAGATTGTTTAGCTGCGTCTTCGGGTGCTCTGTCTATTAATGACGTATCGTTTTGTGCTTTGTCAATTAATGATTCTTCAAAGCCTCTATAGTCTTGTATATAATCTTCGTAATCTTGCCGAGTTATATCTGCAAAGGCTTTCTCTGGGTCATCAACAACAGGAAGATTAGCTGTAGACATACTATTGCGGTACTCTAGTTCGCCTTTCATGTTTTTTACAGCAGATTTAAAACTATCTAAAGCCATTATCCGTAGGTTCCTATTGAAAATCTGTCAGACAAAGTATTTTTTCTATCTGGGTTATCTTTAGTACCTGGAACTTGCTTCCCTTCTAAATCTTTTGCGTATGTAGTCCCACCAAATAAACTTGATCCACTTCCTAAATTTTGTGCTCCCTGCTTAAACAAAGTAGTACCTACTTTTACTGCGGCTGCAGTTTGGGCTTCTCTAACTTGTTGTTTAGCTTTTGCAGCTTGTAAATCTTTTGTGTTTTGAATTCTTGATGCTTGTGCTAACCCAGACATAGCTTCACCGGCTTGTCCACGGGCAGTTCCTAAAACTCCAGTTTGCTGTTGTCTAGAAGCTGCTAACCCTTGCGCACTTGCGGCAGCCATTTGTCCAACTGCGGCTGATGCTAAATCAGCGGCTTGGTCTACAGACTTAGTGCCAGCTAAAGACGGGCCTTGGCCTGTTAAAGACTGCATAGTATCAGCGCCTGCAACTCCACGTGCGACTCCGCCTAAATCTTCTTGACTAGCAGTATCTCGCATTTCCCTAAGCAACGGAGCATAGGTTTGATTAAAATAATCTTTCTCTGCTTTTGCTACAGAAGCTTGTGTCTTCTCTGCTTCACTTGCTTGGTAGTCTTGTGCTTTTGGTTTACTGCTCATACTTCTTTTTTATAAACATAACTTGTTAACTTAAATCCATTGGTAGTTGCAGTCTTTGCCCATCCTGGACGACTGGTGTGAAACTCTATAGTCTTCACATTTTTTTCTAAAGCCAGCTTGTCTAAAAAATCAAACCCAGCTTTAACATAATTATACTCTGGTTTTTGGTAAGTTGCCCATACAAAAAGCGTGGGTTCACCACTAGGGTCAGATATAAGAGAACAAACTACGAACCCTATATATGCATCTTCTTTATAAAACATATACAAAGTTGCGCTGCTATTGCGCAACGCTAGATATACATCTGCGGGTATCCAGTCTGAGTAGCTTTTGTTTCTTATAACCTGTAAATCAGGTTCTATTGTTGTGTACGCATACCCTATTTCGTTTACTGGTATCTCTTCAACAGAGACGCCATTAATAGTCAATCTCTGAACCATATCTCTTATATCGTTTACGAGGAGACAT
>TARA_R110000851_G_scaffold5057_2_pt1 | contig 12038 bp, 20 predicted proteins | sample TARA_R110000851 | Tara Oceans TARA_R110000851 (sample SAMEA4397627) | marine metagenome | biome: Polar Biome; feature: [DCM] deep chlorophyll maximum layer (ENVO:01000326); material: water (ENVO:00002006), including particulate matter (ENVO:01000060) such as... | depth 17 m | reverse complement strand
CCTCTTTATGATGTTACAACATTTAAGCCTACTGGGACCTGGCGAGTTAATATAAAAATGACTTTAACAGCTCCTGGTTGCGGTATGGGCCCAATGCTTCAGGATGATGTTAAAAATAAAGTATTATGTATTAAAGGTGTCGATGAGGTGGATGTTGACTTAGTCTGGGACCCGCCTTGGGGTAATGACATGATGTCAGATGGAGCTAAATTAGAGCTTGGAATGATGTAAATAGTGGTGTAAATAATTTTATGGCAGAATTAGAAGAAAAATACGAAGATAATGTTGCAGGGAAATAATTGGTGATTTTGGAAATGAAGAAGAAAAAGAAAACTAAAGACTACGATATTCTTCCAGAAGATTATGAAGAAGATTATATAGTATGGTTTTGGTAAAAAATTTATGATAAGTATGAAAAATTATTTGAGTAAGTCGCGTGAACGAGCGCTTGCTGCCGACAAAATAAAATCTGATAAAAAATTAACAACATCGGAACAAATAAATGATGCTACACAAACTCGATTTATTCCTGATGATGTATATGATATTAGAAAAGATAGACCCCCTTTGTGGTCTTTTTTGACAATACCGTTTCAATTATTGGTATGTAAAATTCTTGATATAAAAGACCACTTTAAAAGAAAATAATGAAATCAAACGTAACTTACAATATTAATACACACGGGCATTCTGAATTAACGTCTAGTCAAATTATAAGTCAGAACTGTGAAGATGCTGAGATTAGATACCTACGTGATATATTATCTGAAGGAGATCATGTCTTAGATATTGGCGGCAATATAGGATTACATACAGTTAATTTTGGTGAAGAAATCGCACCCGCGGATTTTCCAAGTGGTCGCCCCACAGCTGGTAAAATGGCTGCTTTTGAACCAATGTCAAAAAATTATAATTTACTAACACAAAATATAAAAAAACATAATTTAGAGCAAAATGTATTAGCAGTTAACGCTGCCGTTAGTGATAGTTCTAAGAAAAGTCAATATATTATTAACCCTGGTAATATGGGTGATTGCAGAGGGCATGTATTTGATAATGATAACCAATTTGAAGAAGAAACAGTTAAACAATTAACTTTAGATGATTTTTTTAAAGATCATAATTCTATAGGTATCGAATGGAGCAAAATAAAGCTTATAAAAATGGATACGCAAGGCTCAGAAATTAGCATCCTTAAAGGAGCTAGTAATTGCTTTAAAGAACCTTTTAATGGTACTATTTTTATGGAATACGGCCCTTATTGGTTGCATAATAATGATCAAGATATTGGTTGGTTTTTTAGATTTCTAAAAGAGCAAATGTTTTCTGTTTTTATGCTTCCTCTAGATTCTAACGTTGATGGTCATCCAGAAGTAAATCCTTCTTCTATAACAGAGATAAAAAATTACTACGAAGAATGTAAACAAAAAAATACTTACTGTAATATCATTTTAAAGAGAGCGCTTCCTTAACATAAATAGGTATATGGCTAGTAAATCAAAACCAGCAACAAAATCAGCTGACGCAGAGTGGGTTGAATTACACGCTCCTTATGTTGAAGAGGTAGAGAAAGCAAGAGATATCCCGCGGCCAGTTGCAGCTAAGCTAACTAATACAGTCGAGCCTCATGCAAGATACCAACAGATCATAAAAGAGCTAGCTCAAGCGCGCTTGGACAAAAAAAAGAAAAAATCGGCATAACTCAATGTTAACCGCAAGGTTGTGTTGTAACAGACGGTGTTGCCGTCGGCGTTGATGGATCACCACTTGGTTCTGTTGTTACATCAGGAGTTGTTTGTGGTGTCGCTCTATCACCACTTGATGATGGTGTCGTATCTGGGGTTGCTGTCTCGTAATTTGCCATAGTAAACTTATTTATTGTTCCCGGTAAGAAAAAGGCGGCCCTAGGGCCGCCTTCTTTTTTATTTCATTTATTTTTAGATCTGACTCTCAGCAGTTATCTTTATATTAGATAAACTCCATCCTCCACCCTCACCACAAAGTGCGCCATGAGAGCATGCCCCACCGGAATCTTTATACCAGTGAGTCGGGTCAGTCGTCCCCGGGGACCATGAAGCGTGATAAGAAGGTGTTAACCACCAACCAACAGACATTGATTCCTTTAACATACTCATATCTAAAGTAGCACTACCTTTTACAGCACCCTCATTCATATCAAACACAACAGCACTTTTATCGTTTTGAGATAATGTAATAATCATATTAGAATAATCTTCAGCAAACTTAACCTGCATATGGAAAGGGTCGTCTACGTTTATAACGTCAACTAAATTATGAACACCTGGGTCTTTATCGGCAATCATTTGATCCCAATTCCAACACGGGGTATTAGCAGCTTCTGTAAATGCTACTTCCCATCTCTGAGGTCCGCTTTTATCTTTTGCTAAATGTAATGTGTGTTGAAACATTTTGTTTCCATTTGTTTCTAAGAAATCTATCTCATTACAAAACGGGACTGCTGAATATTCTGCATCACAATAGCCACCCTTTAAAGGTTGTGCTTTGGATGTAACCGCGTAAAATGCTGCATTAACCCAATCTCCTGTCCAACCGGCGTATTGATTTAAACCAGATAAATCTATATCAGCTTCAATTGTTGCTATATTAATATATCCATTTTGAGAGCATACTCTTCCAGAGTGAACATTTCCTTTTGAACCAAAAGAAACACCACCTGCGCTAACTATAGGATCGTCACCACAATCATTATAATCAACATCAAAACCAGGAACGAATTCTTGTGTGCCTTTTGCTTCCACCGGGACATCTTGACAACAAACATGTTTACCTCCATCTGGTTGTGGGAAATTACCAACCCAATAAACATAAGCTTTTGGATCCGGATCTTTTGAATCAGTAACAAAATCAATACCGTCATCAGCGACGTCTCTAATCCAAACACCGCCAGGACCAAATAATGTTGCATTTACTGATGTAGTGTTTATACCCCAACCTTCCCTTAAGGGAAGGTGACCTATTCCGTTTTTAAAGTTAATACTTTGACTAACATGTTCTTCCATGATATTACTATTTATTATTATAGCGGTAAAAAAAAGAGCCCCTAGGGGCTCTTCGATTACTTAGAGAAATGTTATTATCTTATTATAATATCATCAGCACCTGCTCGTCTTATTATAACTATACCAACTTTACTTCGAGGTATCTTTAACTCCCAATTTACCTCTGGTGTCGACATAGTAGCTCTATCAACTATCCTACTCGGAATATAATAAGGCTTGTGATACTGTATAATGAGATCATCACCCTTTCACTCACCAGGCTTACCACGGCGTCTGCGTTCGCCTTTACGCTCGTTATCGAGCAGTTTCTTGCGATCATTTTTAAACACCCCGTCTTTACCTAGCTCCTTTAAACGAGCACCGATTTCTTCACGATGTTTCTTAGATGCCGATCCATGTGACTTTCTCAACTCTCCAAGAGCTGCTCTAAGCTTAGCTTTTGCATCATCGTCTTCAGACTTCTTTAACTTCTCCCAAAGAGCTCTGCTCTTCTTCTTAAGCTCAGCTTCCTTACCTCTCCACTCTTTAACGAGCCCGGCAAGTTTATCGTCAGAACGAACTAACCTTCCAAATGATCGACCTTTAGAACCGTTTTTACGGTCGCTAACTTTAGAGCCACGCTTCTTCGCATCATTGTGCTTTTCCGCGCGTTTCTTTTTAGCTTCTTCGAATCGATTCTTTAGTGGTACCACTAAAATATCTTCTCCGTTAGGGCCTATACCCGGGCCTATATTCTTAGAAGGTTTCTTTCCATCGCGATGAGTAACTTTATCTTTACCCTTCGGTCCCTTATCAGGTTTTACCTGTGCGTCAACTGAAGTCGCTACCGCTAGCGTTAATGCTAGAGCGACTATTTTGATTAATGTTTTCATTTTTTCCTTTTCTATTAGGGTAACAAGCAGACAATCTCGTACCCCTAGACTCAAATATTTAATTGGCTTGTTCTTTAGATTCGTTTTGATAAATATATACCATGGCGTCTGTATAACCTTTTATGTAGTCGTCACTTTCCTGATCCGTCAAATAGTATGTCGTTACACTCCCTAAAATTATCCCAAAAACAAGCCCGGTAAATATCATTACAAGTTTGTTAAAAACCATATAGTTAACTTTAATCAATAATTGATCTTTAGTCATCACTTATTATATCTTTTTTACTGAACTTTTCTACACACTTTTCACAAATAAATTTTTGAATTACATTACCGTATTTTGTTTTTCCCCATTCTTTTCTTGCCACCAATATTAGGTGTTGTTCATTTTGTACATCTTTTTTACAATATTGACATATGCAAAGATAAATACTCATATAAATATTTAAAAGATGTTCGACAAGGATCAAAAAAATTTACAGTCGTTATTAATGGAAAGAGTATTAACTCCTCCTCCCAGTGATGGAGATAGATGGGAACGAGAGCAGTTTCCACCTGAACAACCTGAACAAATCGATGAACTTGATCGTTACAAACGTGGCGAAAACTTATTAATTTCAGCTACAAATCATCCTGCCGGTGTTAACTCCGCGGAGGTAAGAGCACATATCGCCAATATTGTTACCGCCGGTGCTCTTCTTGAAGTAAAGAAGTATTTACAACATGTAAAAAATACTATACATCCTAAAGAAGACATAGATGAATACAAAAAAAGACAAGCAGCTGAAGAGTTGTTAACAACTTATTCAGAGTTTAATGAAGAAGAAGAAACCACTGGCGACAAACCTGAGTTCAAAAAAAATACCCCTTCATCTTGGGAAAGATATAAAGAACAATTAATGTGGGGATCAGATATGGACCCAAAACAATTGAAAAATCTTTCTCCGGAAGAAAGAAAAAAAAGACTTGATAAATTTTTTAAACCAACTCATCATGCTTAAAAAGAATCCTGATTTTATAATTACCAGATATGACAATATTCAAATTCCTTTATATTTTCTTAATATTAGAAAATCATTCCAAGCTGAGGGGCTTTGTTATCACCCTTTAGAAGAAGGTGCATCTATTTTAGTGGATAAAAGATTGGGTAAAAAAAGAAAGCTTAATGTTATAATCGAAGAAATGACACACGCTTTCTTTTTTGATGAACCAGAATATAAAGTTCGCAAGTTTTCAGCGGAGTTGGGAAGAATTATATACAATAGATATATAAGAGCAAATGCTGAAGAAAAAGATTGATTAATTCGTGGATGTTCATATCATTATTGCATGAACAGAATTTTAGTTTCACACGAATGCCCAGTTAGTATATTAGAGAATTCTCTAGAGTTTAATGATTATCAATATTGTTTGGTTCATTTAATGGAAGAGAATGAGAAATATTGTGATTGGTTTACAACGAGATATCGTTCTCTAAGACCTAACGGAGAAATTCTTTTAGATAACTCTATTTTTGAATTAGGTGAATCATTTAAACCAGAAGAATATGCAGTATGGGCAGACAAAATTAAACCTAATTTTCTAATTGTTCCAGATGTTTTGGAAGATAGTGAAGCAACCATTCATAGTTATGAAGAATTTTCTTACTATGATGTACCTGGGAAACGGATTGGTGTTGTTCAAGGAAAAACTTGGACTCAAGTCGTGGAGTGTTACAATTATATGAGCAAGAACGCAGATTACATTGCTATCAGTTTTGATTTCAGTATGTATAATGTTACCGGGTTTGGTACCAACCGCTTGGAGCGATGCAGCTCCGGTAGGCAACAGCTAGTTAAGAGGCTGATTCAGGAAGGTTATTGGAATTGGGATAAACCACACCACTTGTTAGGTTGTTCTTTAGCTAGAGAGTTCGCATGGTATCGTAAAAACAATATACATAATATTAGATCTATAGATACTTCTAATCCTATTACTGTTGGTATTGAAGAAAATTATTATAATTCTGATTTTGGTATGGACAAGAAACCTAGGCTAAAATTGTTTGAGCAGATCGATCATGAAGTAGATGATGATCAACTAGACGCTATATATTACAATACTAAAATGTTTGATAAAATTGTAAACGGTGTAGACACTAAATATAGACATGAAGTTTGAGGATTTATGGACTATCCATACCGAAGGGTTTGATTCCTTACAAACCCAAGACGCGCAAACGGGTAACAGTCAACAGCATACCAATCAAGGATTAACTCCGTCTGAATATAGAAGCACAGCTGCATCAGCAGAAGGCGAAGAAGACGCAGGCCCTACATCAAGAGAAGAAGCTAATGTCAGATCAATTCTTGAATACCTACAAACTTTTAGAGGTAAAGGTATGGGCGCTAATGATGTAGATAACGTAATATCTAAGCTAGTTGACCTAGAACGAAAGTTAGATACGTCTTTGACTTAGTTTTATCAAGCTCTTTCAATTAAATAGTGATATATGAGAAGTATATTATTATTACCATTAATGGCAATGTTGCTATCGGGATGTGCAGACTCTAATTTAACCCCCGAAGAAGCATCAGAAAAGAAGTTTAATTTTATTTTAACTGTTGTTGAAAGTGGCGTGACATTTTCTACTAAAACATACATAGCTACAGTAGACGATAAAGATAAAGTTAGAGGATATTTTTCAGATGCCGCTGGTCTTATTGATAGCCTTGTTGATTCAGGAAAAGTAGAGCCTGATGTGGTAAAGAAATATCTCGCTGATGGTATTAATGAAAAAGTCCCGGTTCCTTTTAACGCAGCTGTTTTAGGTGCATTAGACTTAGGGCTGACAGCATATAATGGATTTTATGCAGCTAATGTTAAAGATAATATAGCTAATAAAGAAAAGGCTGTTAAGGTATTGAAAGCAATTGCAGCTGGAATTCAATCTGGAGTTGATCCAGTTTCCGGTGATAGTGAAGTTCTAACTAACCCGTTAATAGGGTATACGGACTGGAAACTATAATCTAATTAAATAAAATTAATGACGAAGCTCACGAAGGATGAACTAATTCGTGTATTAAATGTAAAAGGTAAAATTAATATTCCTTCAATTTATGCTCCGGATGCAAACTATGTTTTGTATTCTTTAAACTATATTAAAGGTGAAGGCTACGAAAAATTTAAAAAGTGGTTATATAGAAGAGGGATTTTAGGTTGGAGACCTACTTTTGATTGCGATAATTATGCTGAAGCTTTTAGAGTATTTTTACAAATAGTACACACCAAAGCTCAAAAAGGTAAAGATGATAATTCAAGAAAGCAAGCGGTAGCAATAGGTGTCGTTTGGTATGAAAGAGACGGTAGAGGAGGGCATGCTATTAATGTTGTAGTATCCAAAATTGAGGATGAGAGTGTCGATCGAACTGAATCTTTAGTTGTAAAATTTATAGAACCACAAACAGGGGAAGAATTGGAATTAACTGATTCTGAAAGAGCAACTATATTCTTTTTACTAATATGAGAACATTAAAAATTATAGTATTATTTTCTTTATTGTTTTTATGTAGTTGTAATTGCCTTCATGATGAATTTGACACCTCCCCGGAATACGTGTTGATAGATAAAGAAACTATATTAATATAGTTTTATGTCCGAAAAGCGCCACCTAGGTTGGGAAGACGTAGAATCATACGTTAAAGTTTTAATAGATCAAATAAAAGAATCTGGAAAAGAATATAATTGTATTTTAGGTTTAGCTAACGGGGGATTAGTTCCTACTTGTCTTATTGCTAAAGCATTAGGTATTAAAAAAGTTTTAACTGTTTCAATAAAAGCATATATCGATGAAATAGCTCACCAAGTTCAATTTATTACTTCTATAAATCATAAAGATTTGAAAGGTTCTAGTAATATTTTAATCGTTGATGATTTGGTTGATAAAGGCGAAACGTTATTTGAAGTAGAAAAAATATTAGGTTATTACAATTATAACTATAAGCTTGGTTGTACTTTCGATTCAGCTGTACTTTTTACTAAAACAGGTACGGGGCCAGATTCAAAGTACCCAAGAGTACTTCCTACCTATTCTGCTGAAACATCCGATCCAGATACTTGGTTAATCTTTCCTTGGGAACTAAATATAGACGATGAATAAGGATACTCATCTTATCTACGAAGCATATGTTCATGAAGAAGGATTGAAAGACATAATAAAAAAGGCTAGCGCAGCAGCTGCTATTGGTTTAGGCTCCGCGGGAGGGGATTGGAACCCTATGTTTACTAATATGCATGCGTCCGAAGATAAACTCTCAATTGAAAAGCCTATTGGTGATAAAGACCCTAAACAGGATAACGATTTTGTAACGTATATAAAATCAGCTGAAAATGCTGCAAAGACCGGGTTTACAAATAATAGATGGTATCCCCATACAAGTCATGAAGGTGGTACAGATACGATTGCATATGGTCATAAATTAGGTAAAGTAGAAAAATACCCTCAGGGAATACAAAATTCAGAAGCTGAAAATCTTTTAAAAAGAGATTTAATGAATGCTGAAAATATAGTTAAAATTAAAGTTGGTGAAAAAATATATAATGATTTAGATAATAAACAAAAACAAATGTTAATAGATTTTTCTTTTAATTTAGGACCTATTTTTATGAGAGAATTTCCAAAATTCGTTAAAGGTGTAGTAGCGGATGACATAGATGTAATGAAAAAAGAATACAAAAGGTATTCTAAAGGTAAAGAATTAACAAGAAGAAATGATCTGTTTTTTGATTTATTTTTAAAAGATAGACAATTTAAAAAGCCTGAAGAAGGAAAAAAAGATTCAGAAGAGAATACCGTTATAGTTAAACAAGGCGATACATTTTATAAAATAGCAAATATTATGAAAGTTAATGTCAATGATTTAATGAAAGCTAATCCTGGTGTTGATCCTAAAAAACTTCAAACAGGTCAAGAACTTAACTTACCTTAAAACCAACCCGTACCTGTACCTGAATTCATTGTAGGAAATTCTTGACTATCTTTAGTAGCTTGATTTACTGTAGACTGAGCATCAAGTTTATTTGGACTTACTTTATCTCTTTTTCTTCTTATAGCTTCACATCTAGAGCATCTTTTCTTGTTTAGGTTAGGTACAAATATAGTTAAATCATCTGGCACGCCTATTTGTGCTGCTCCTTTAAACCCTCCTGCTCCGCGCAGCTTACCTAAAGGTTGACCAATCGCTAAAATATCGGGGCCATTTTTTGGTCTATCAAAATGCCCCGATGCGTTACCTACTTCTGTTAGGTAGAATTTGTTAAAGAGTATCACCTCTTTTTCTTTTTATCAGCGTTACCCCATGAAGCATATGCATCTCTCGCTAGTGCGTCTCTTGTTTCAGATGAAATACTTTTGTCTTTTCTGAGTTCGCTTCCTGCACGCTTTATTAAGGCTGGTCCTGCTGTTCCTTTTTTCTTTACAAGAGCTAATAATTGTCTATCAGATAGGTGACCTGTTTTGTCCGCCGGTTCGTTCTCATCTTCGTCTGCGAACTTCCATCCCGGTGGTGCGTGCTTTATACCAGTACCGCCCATTCCCATCATACCACCAAGACCTATACCTTCAATATTTTCTTTTAGATCTTCGTTATCTTCGTCTTCGTTATCTTCGTCTTCAGGCTCATCTTTATCAAAATGTTGCTCTGCGCCTTTTCGAGCTTTTACACCGTCTGTATTTCTCGGGTTTCGGTTTCTTTCAACGACCATTAAGTCGCCTAACAATTTGTTGATTCTATCGTCGTATCGTGCCATAATCTTATTTATGTTTACCCGGTACGTTTCCACACATATATCGTACTAAGATCAGAAGTTGTTATATTTCCTGCCGGTGCCCACATTTGACCATTTCCTTCCAATACACCACCTATAATAGTCGGGTCCACATTAGTGGCTGTATATATTACAGAATTCACCGCGTATATTCTATTCCAATCAGCTCTTATTCCATCAGCTGACTTTTGTAATATTTCAGGAGTGGATCCTGATGTTACACTATCAACATCGATGTTTATTGTTCCTGTGGCAATTATGGAAGCGGTTGGGTCTGCATTTACCATTAACCCTTCACCTACAGATATTTCAGTTATTGTACCATGTATCCCGGGGTCAGTTAATAAAAAGTAATTATCTTCTTGTAAATTATTTGAACCCGATAACGCTTTTAACTTACTATCTTGTAAATCGTATACTATATCACCTGAGACTGCATATGATATAGTATTACCTTCAATTAAATCAGCACCGAGATCACTGATATAAAATTTTTGTCCAACTATATTACCCCCGGTTGTTTCACCGTCTCCAACCCATATCTTTTTAGAATCTGTAGCGTAACCTAATTCAGCTTCAGCTAAAATATTTTTATCTTTGTCTGCTGTGGTACCACTTCTTATTAAGATCTTTGTAATTTGATCTGCCATATAGATATTTATACTTGAGTCTAAAAGAACCATTCTATAATAGATGCAATGGCAAAAAAACTTTCGTGCATTGTTAGTGGGAGAACTGTAGCAATTGCAAATTCATACTATAGTAAAAAGGTTGAAAAGGCCGGTAGTGAAGAAAAATTAAATTCAACATATATTTGTAAAGAAGCAAAAAAGCTTTTAAGATTGGGTAATACTATAGAAAATGTAAGAGAAACATTGTGTGATGAAAGTATTTTAAGTTCGTTACCAAACTTAGATGAAGATCTTGTTATTGAGATAGTGTTTGGTAACAATAAAAAGAAGTTTATTAGTTCAACTGATTTTAATACTCTTTCAAGTGTAACACATAATCAAACTGATCCGGAAGTTTTATCTTTTATTGCGAAGCTTTCTAGATAAATATTTTAGTGCCTATATCAGTTCCAGAATTAATTAAGAAATATGGTAGAGCAATTCCTGTTAATGAAAGTAATATAGGTAAGATTAATCTAGGTAGCGAAACTGATGGACCTTTAGTTACTACAACACCCACACAGACAAAAACGCGGTCTAGAACACCAACCCGAACACCTACTCGATCAAGAACACCTTCTCAAACAGCAACAAGAACATCAACCCAAACCCAAACACCTTCTCAAACAGCAACAAGAACTACAACCCAAACAAAAACCAAAACTCAATCATCTACTAGTACCCCTACTTCTACACAAACATCTACCCAAACGCCTACACAGACAAAAACACGGACACGAACACCTACACAAACTGTAACATTTTCGGTAACGCAGACAACAACAATAACTCGATCACCAACACCGACAGCGACTCAAACAAGAACCCCTACTCAATCTTCAACACAAACCCAAACACCAACAAGAACGAAAACACCTACACAAACTTATACTATATCGCAAACTAGAACTCAAACACCTACACAAACACAAACTCGCACTAGCACCTGTACTAGGACAAGAACCCCTTCACAATCACCGACATCAACTCAAACACCTACTGAAACACCCACACAAACACCTACAGGTACAAGAACATCAACCCAAACAAGAACAGCTACACAAGGTGCATCAGGTACACCACCGGTTACAGCAACTAAAACAAATACACAGACTCAAACACAAACCCCTACACAAACATATACACAAACATCTACACAAACCCAAACACAAACCCAAACACAAACCCAAACTAAAACAAATACACAAACATCAACACAATCACAAACACCTACGCGGACGAAATCAATTACACAAAGTAAAACAAATACACAAACACCCACTAGAACAAGAACAGGTACACAAACAAGTACTAGAACACCAACACAAACTAAAACTCAAACTCAAACTCAAACTCAAACAGCTACTCAAACACCAACACAATCACCAACACGAACAAGAACAATTACAAGAACAAGAACACCTTCTCAAACACAAACTATAACTCAAACCCCCACACAAACCACAACACAAACCACAACACAAACAAGAACACAAACACCTACTCAAACAAGAACAGGTACGCAAACTAAAACGAGAACACAAACACCTACAAGATCACAAACAACTACTCAAACACCTACACAATCACAAACACAAACAAGAACACAAACACCTACACAATCCAGAACACCCACACAAACTAGAACA